>Ga0255052_10000556_pt1 | contig 29919 bp, 27 predicted proteins | sample JV7_2_21_MG_FD_188632 | JGI IMG/M metagenome (GOLD analysis project Ga0255052, IMG submission 188632) | Seawater microbial communities from Jervis Inlet, British Columbia, Canada - JV7_2_21 | ecosystem: Environmental > Aquatic > Marine > Inlet | place: Canada: British Columbia | collected...
GTTACGGAGTACCCATTACGTGCTTTTTGCGGTATCGGTCCCTGATTGGGCCGGCGGTGCCCGGCACGCTCAGGGTCTGCTCAGTGTGCGTCATTACAGCAACGCGGTAATGACGCGCGCGTCTACGCCAGAAAGGTCAACGCATGCAGGCGGGCTATTGCGATGACACGCGAATGATGTAGTCCTATTGTTCGTCCGTGAGATCAAATTTAGACGCAGCCACTGCGTATAAAGTGGCAACAGTGCTTTTGCGGGCCACTAGAAAAGCACGGGAGCATCTTGCTCTTGGTCCATCTTTCATTCATGCGGAATTACTCCGCCTACTTCAAAGGAGGTATTACGAAGTTCTACTTAAGCCCGTTCCTGGGCACTTGTTGGTCCTGCGCCGGGACTTTCTACCAAAAGGTGAGAACCGGCGTTGCTTGTATATCAGGCATTTTCAGGTTTTAAGGGAGTTGTGTCCCAAGACTATTTTCACATTCAGTGAGTTCTGGTGGTTACGACCCCAGTGCAGTCGGAAACACTAACCAAGTAAGGTAAATACACTTTGAAAGGCCTGAACCACCAACTGAAAACACTGTGTCGGAACAACCGTGAGGGGAGCTATGGCACACAAGTCCGTCGAGAGCGCGAGCTCACCCTGATGGCGAATGAATTGCACGAACTGGGATACAGAGGGATGAACAGTCATTCTCTCAAACCAAAGCACGTAGAAGCTCTGATTGGGCGCTGGTTAGAAAAAGAGGTTGCTGCCGGAACGATCAAGAACCGTATGGCTTCATTTCGTTGGTGGGCCAGAAAAGTGAATCGCCAGAATGTGGTGGCGCGATCTAATGACCATTATGGGATACCGAATCGAATATTCGTCACCAATACGAATAAGGCCAAATCCATTTCAAAGGTGGATTTGGCGAACGTTCGGGACGAACACGTGAGGATGAGCCTCGAACTGCAGCAGGCCTTTGGGCTGAGACGAGAGGAAGCGATCAAGTTTATTCCAAACTATGCCGATCAAGGCGATCATCTGGTTCTGAAACGTTCCTGGACTAAAGGAGGTAAAACGAGAACTCTTCCGGTCAGAACACGAAATCAGCGGGAGGTGCTGGACCGTGTGCATAGGCTGGCTGGCAAGGGTTCCTTGATCCCCAGCAACAGAAACTATGTGCAGCAGCTTCGCATTTACGAAGGCCATACGATTCGAGCGGGCCTGTCCAGGATGCACGGTCTGCGACATGCCTATGCACAGCGACGATATGAGGACCTGACCGGCTGGAAGGCGCCAGCTGCCGGTGGCGCGATAAGCAAATCACTCAATCGAGAACAACGAGATCGAGATCGCGAGGTACGGCTCATTGTCAGTCGCGAGCTAGGTCATGAGCGGCGCCAAGTCGTCAGCGTTTACTTGGGTGCATAGTCTCATGTTTACTGTCAGGCAATATGGGAGAAGAACTACGTGATGACTCCCACATACTTTGGCCTGCTTGCCGAGTTCGGCGAAGCGGAAATTCCCCTACAGCGGGTATGTGAAAAATACTTTGGTTTATCCGCGTCCAAAGCGAAAAGACGCGCTTGCCTGCAACAACTGCCTATACCTGCGTATCGTGTGGGCTCCCAAAAATCACCATGGCTTATTAGCGCGGCAGATCTTGCAAAGCACATTGATGAACAGCGGGCCCTTGCAACGGTTCAATGGGCTAACATGAATTGACTATCTAGTCATCTAATCAAGACTCGCGAATTCTTCGAATCTCGCGGTGCGTCATTGGTGCGTCACAACTTGCAATACACTCCTAACACGTTGATTCTTTTATTTAATTCAGGCGAGATCGGTCCAGTCCATCATAGGCGCAATTGACACTTTACAGGCTGTTGAGTGGTCTATCATTTTTCCTCTTTTTACTTTGTCATTAAGTTACTTATATCGACCTATTTTCGACTCGAATTGTATTTGTTGTTGTCTATTTTGTACCAAATATGGCCTATGTCGCACCGCTCATGTCGCACTTTCTTTTACCAAGTCGGACTAATAAATGGCCACAATTCGACGGCGCCGACGTTGTGACGGCAGCCTGGCGTATCTCGCCGAGGTACGAATCAAACGTGATGGCCGCCTAGTCCATCGCGAATCCAAGACCTTTGACAAGCGTCGTTTTGCTACGGAATGGGCAACGCGACTGGAGAGCCAACTCAGCAAGCCGGACGCCGTTCCTAAGCGTAAGCAACTCGCTTTAAGCGGCCCACTGCACAAAATTCTATTGAAGTATCGCAAGGAAGTCTCGGAAATTCGCCCGATGGGCCGTAGTAAATCGGCTCACATTAAAATTCTTGAAAAAACTAATCTCGCCAACTTCGACGTCACTGAGATCAAATCCTCCGACTTAATCGAACATGTGCGGGCCCGACGGAAATCAGGAGCCGGGCCGTCAACCGTAAACGACGCTCGAGCATGCCCTTAAGAGACGTTATGTGGTTCGCAATCAATTCGGCACGCCAACAAAGTGAGATTACCAATCTATTGATCGTTACCAGCCATTGAGATCGTCTCGAGAAGTACTGGGTTCGTGGTTAGGTCACTGTGTTGTACCTTGTGGAAACAAAAAACATGCGTCTGCCCGGGCCAAATCGGCTCGTTTTTGTTGTAAAATCGCAGACGTTTCGCGGCAAAATCGCGAGCAAGTTGCCGCCTGAAATAACTAATTACTTTCGAGGCATACTCAAGAGGTTTATGAATGAAACTTAGATTTCGCGGTGACAGCATTCGCTTGCGTTTGAAGCGTGGTGAAGTTGACCAGATCGCAGCAGGTACCAGCATTGTGGAAGAGACACACTTTCCCAATTCGGTACTGGTGTATCGTCTGGAAGTTTCCGAGAACGGCGAAATGGCAGCAAATTTCGAAAACGGCAGTCTCGTTATCAGCTTACCTAAATCACAAGTCCTGGAATGGGCCAGTTCCGAGCAAGTATCTCTGTACGCTGAGCAGGACGTCTCGGGTATTGCTCCCCTTGCTTTACTCGTCGAAAAGGATTTCAGCTGCTTAGCACCTGGGCAACACAGGGGATCTGAAGACGATGAGGATACGTATCCTCACCCAGACACCGAATCTCAGGGAGGACGCAAGCCACCTTAGGGGGTGCAACAACCTGGCCTACACAGAAATTCTACGAAGTGGGTGGGGCCTGCGTAGAGAACAGACCCGACTTGAGCAGGACCATCAGCAGAGCGAAATCCCCCGTGAGCTCCGTCACCGCGATCGCGACGACCAACCAAAGTGCACCCTGCCACAGGTGCAGGGAGGCGAGAATGATCGTACCTACCAACCCCAGAATGATCACCAATCCAATAAATACGGCTGCGTAGGGTCCCGTCAACAGAGAGCGGACAGTCTCCTGGGCGGCGGGAAGTGAACGCGACATTCGGTACAGGTAGACCGCCAGCAAAACGAAGTTCGTCACCAGCAAGGCATACTCGAACTGCAGCAACATATTACCGTAAGCGGTGGTCGTACCGGTAAGTTCACTCAGCGCCAGAGATAGCGTGACTCCTCCAAGTGTTGCGTAGGTCAGGCACAGGAGGGGCAACAAATTGGTGACCCAAAAGGGGATCGCCGGCGAGAAGTTCATGACGAAGCCATCATAAAACATGATGAAAAGCGCGGAGAGCCCCGCCAGCACGAACACGACACTTTGCGCCCAACCTGTGAGTTGCCACTCACTTCCAAACAGGTAAGGGAGAAGGACGACGAAGCCGGTGACCGCAAATATCCCCACAGCCCAGATGCCGCGTGCAATCCAGGAACGATCCGGTCGCATAGCAGCGCGCCAGAACCTTTCCGGCCGACCCAGGTACATAAGATGCGCCAGGTTCTTCCCGACCACCACGATCAGGTATCCAATCAGCATGCCGAGCGGTTGCACGGTTAGCAGGGACACGAGGAACAGTCCGGCTCCTATCTCGCCGAAAAAGAACGCCGAGCCAATCAGCCAGCTCCACCAGCCCTGTCGGTAGAAGCCGAAGGCGAATGAATGGGGAACAACTGACGCTTTGTAAGTAGTCATGATGGCCTCTCTTTCCGACCGCGAGCGCTAGTCGACGTAGTAAACGCTGGGGTTGGTGCCGCACTCCGGCATCAGTGGTTTTCCGTCCCGCTCCGCGATCAACTGTTGCAGTTTTCCGTCTTCTTCTTCCAGATCACCAAATATCCTTGCTTCAGTGGGACACGTGACCACACAAGCCGGCTCCAGGCCTTCGTCGATTCGGTGAGCGCAGAAGGTGCACTTGGTATTGATGCCTTCCTGAAAGTCATCGAACTTCACAGACTCGAAGCTGTTTAGTGCACCGCCCGCGTAACCCTCCTGAAGCAACCCTTTGCTGATGAAGTGGCGGTTCATGTAGGGGCAGGCGACGGAGCATGCCCGACAACCGATGCACTTGTCGTAGTCCACCAGGACGATCCCGTCCGGTCGAGTGTAGGTAGCGCCGGTAGGGCAGGCTTTTTGGCAAGGCGGGTCGTCGCAGTGGTTGCAAAGCACGGGCAGGAAAGTCCGTGTGCAGTCCGGATAGGTACCCACCTCGTTGGTGATGACGCGCGCAAAGAAGACGTTGGCGGGTGTTCCATTCTCCTGCTTGCAGGCAAGAGTACAGGCGTTGCACCCGATGCACCGCTTCAGGTCGATGACCATTCCCAGTCTAGCCATCACGGTTCTCCTTCTTACGCTGACCGATGTCCAGTAGTTTCATCGCTTACGTCCTTAGTGTCTTGTCATGCCCTCTTCATGGATGGGCTCGATACGCACCCGGGCCGTCGACTCCATCCCTCCCGTCGCCCCGTCCGTGTAGCGCAAGGAACCAGTAAGAAGTCGATTAAAGTGAGAGCCTCGCGGCTTCGACATTGCGTTGGTCGTAAACTCCCTGCTGATGGCGTTACTCACACCGATCACTTGCGGATGGATGCCCTCCACAACCTGTACGCGCCCCTCGATACTCCCGGCCGGGGAAGTGAGACGGATTGCCTGACCGGTCTCGATTCCCAGTCGGCCTGCCGTCACGGAATTGATCAATAGGCCCTGGTGTATGGGATCCTTGTCGCTGACCTCGGTCAACCATGGCATGGTCGTGGTATCGGCAAAGGTGTGCAGCGCTTCCTTGAAGCTGATGGCATAGAACTCGTAGCCCGCCTCCCCATCATCGATCACCTGGGAGTTCTTCCAGAACGGCAATGGCTGGTAGCTCTCGAGCGGCCAATCGGTGATGCCGGCTTCGGCCAGTTTCCCGCGAAGGTCTTCTCCGGTCCGTTTGATGAACTCGAAATAGAACGGCATGCGAAGATTCCCATACGGCATGTACGTCTCTTCCGCCGTGCGATACCGAACTGCATGGCCGTTTTCCTTGAACCATTCGAGGTTCTTTTCTTCGCCGTAGATATTGCGCGCAAAACGGTCATGGAGCTCCTCCACGCTATAGCGTTTCGAGGTGTCGAGCAGGTATTCGGGGTTCGCGGTAAAGCCGCACACCATGTTCAACAGACCGTTCCAATCGTCCAGGAAGCCGATGCGTTCGGCCAGCTCAGTCAGAATTTCGTAAGCGTCTTTGGTATCTCCCAAAGGCTCCACCACCGGCTGCCGGACCGCGTGCCCGGTGACGGCGGGTGGCTCGAGACAATTGAGTTCGGTCGATTCCAGGTACGTCTGGTCGGGCAAGAAAACGTCAGCCCATTGCGTTGACTCGGTGAGGTGTATATCGATCGCCACGACGAACTTCATCTGGCGCATGATCTCTTCCATCTTGTCCGTCTCGGCCATATTCCACATCGGGTTGGTGTGATAAAACAACACCGCCTCCGGCTTGTAGTCGAGGCCGAACTTCTCCGGTTCGAAAAAGGTCTCGGTATTGAGCTGCCCGGCGTCGAACCCGATGGGAAACCACTCCAGAAGGTGGGTGGAATCGGGCGGATACTTGAAGGGTGGCGCTGGATGGAGCTGGTGCGGCTCCGGTTTCAGCATCCCGTCTTCTCCGGGGCTGATGAAGAAGCCGCGATGATCGAGGGGCACGCCGAGATGTCCTCCCGGAACATCGACGTTGCCGACCAGAAGGTTGAACAGTTTGTAGGTCAGGTTGTCGAGCAGACCGTTGCCGTGCGATTGTGAGCCACGATAGTAGTTTAACGCCGCGGGGCGGAATGGATACGTCTTGCCATCGATCTCGATGGTGTCACCAATCTGAGCGGCTTCGACAAACTCCTTGGCAATGCGACGGATGGTCGCCGCCGGGACCGTGCAGATCTCCGCCATTCGCTCTGGCGTATGATCGGCCAGGATGTCTTTCCACACCTGAAAACCGGTCCGGACTGTCGTGCCATCGACGTTGAACTCTCCGGCGAGCGACATCGCAGTGGACGGCACCGAATCCCACGCGACGGGCCGCTTCGCCCTGGTGTCCCAAACCTGCACCAAGCCCTCCGCATCGCGGAAGAAGCAGCCATCCTCTCCCACCAGGTACGGCGCATTGGTGCGCTTGCACAGAAACTCAGCATCGATTCGATCCAGTTCGTGGACCAGTACATGGGCCATACCGAGGACGAAGGCGCGGTCGGTACCGGGGACCGTCGGAATCCATTCGTCGGCTTTGGCCGCCGCCGTCGAGCAACGAGGGTCGAGCGATACCACGCGCATTCCGCGCATGCGCGCATCGGCCATCCGCAGCGAACTCCCCGAGACGTGAAGATGAGAGCTGAAGCCGTCTCCCGAGCCGATCTGGATCCAGTAGTTGCAATATTCGTAGTCATTGATCGCGGCGAACGACCCGTCGATGCTGCCGTTGACCGGATGGTAAGAGCCGCCGCAGTAATTGCCGATCGACGTGAAGAAATTGGGCGAGCCAAATACCGCCGGCCATCCCCACAGGTTAATCCGCTGGAAGTCGCCGATCGCGGCGAGGAGCTTGCGCGGATCGTCCTGGCGTACTTTACCCAGCTCACGGGCCACGATATCGAAGGCCTCGTCCCACTCGATCTCCACCCATCCCGGGTCCACGCCCGGGCCCCTGTTAGGGTTGGTTCGCTTCATGGGATTCAGAATGCGCGTCGGGTCATACAAGCGCGCCAATCCGGCGTTGCCTTTCGGACAAAGTTTGCCCATATTGTCGGGATTGGTCGGGTCGCCTTCGATCTTAACGGCGACACCGTCTCGTACCAGCACCTTAATGCCGCAGCCATGCAGACACATGCCGCAACTGCTGGGTATCCAACGGCTATTGGTGGAAGTTTGACGCGACGTTTGTGCGATTGCCATGACGACTGTCCTTTCCAGTGCGCTGCCCGGCGAGCGGCAACGAAACTAGTCCAATTGCACTACAGGCTACTCTTTACGAGCGAGGCCGAAAATGAGCCGAGCGCCTCATTTTTTCTAGTGCATTTGCGTCAGAAACGGCGGGAAAGTGGGCCGAATTCGCCTTGTAATCTACAACAACAGACCGTGCCGGTTCGCCACGGCGACCGCTGCTAACTTGCTATGAACTCCGAGCTTGCTCAGGATGTTCTGGGTGTGGTTACGGACGGTGGCACGACTGATGGAAAGGCGGTTCGCGACCGCGTGAGCGGGTAGGCCCTTCGTTATCAACTTCAGCACCTCGCGCTCCCGCGGCGTGAGGGTTGCGAGCGTGTCGGGCAGCGCGTCGACATTTTGAAGTTCCTGGCCGAGAGCCTGCTTTAGATGGGCTTCCAGTTCGCGTCTCGTGGTTACATCACGGAACAGGTGCACGGATGCATTCAATTCCCCATTGTCGTTGTGAACCAGGATGGTGCTGATGTTGAGCCACAGCCTCTTGCCGCTGGCATGCTCTATCAACAGATCGTAGGACGAGGGTAACGCCCCGCGCATGGACATCGCCTGGATATGGCAGCCCGGCACGCAAATTGTGTTGCCCGAGAGGTCTCGACCTTGCATGACTTCGCAGCAAGGACTGCCAATGACATCCGCTGTCGCCCGGCCGGTGATGCGTTCGGCCGCCTGGTTCCATAGCAGGATGCGTGCATCCCGGTCGAGAGCAAAAGCCCCATCCGCCGTCTCTGCCAAGACGTCGAGAAGATCTTTTTTTCCCATGAAGTGTTCCTTGGTGGGTGCTTATACAATAACATTTGTAGCGAGGGGTATATCAGCCCAGTCCAGCAATGCGGGAGCCGCCTCCTGGTACGTTTGAGTCAGCTCGGCGAGCACCGAAATCGCTATTTCAGCCGGCGTTTGAGCGTTGATATCAAGCCCAACGGGACCGTGAATACGCTCACAATCCCCTTGGGCTACCCCTTTCGATCGCAGTAACTCAAGGCGGACGTTATGCGTGCGGCGACTACCTAACGCGCCGACATAATACACATCGGTGCCTAAGAAATATTTCAATATCGCCGTCTCCCTCTCGTGTTCGTGAAAAAACAGCGCTACGGCTGTCCATGGATCGCACACCAGCGCGTCGATTTGCGATTGGCTTTGCAGCAATTCAGTATTCACCGATTGATGCGAAAGGCTTTCGAGCGTTTGTTTGTCCGGTGACAACACTTTGACCGAATAGTCTGCCGCACCCGCAAGCGCCGCGAGCGCCGCAACACCGGGACCGGCCCCGATCACATACAATCGTCGTTGCGGAAAATACCAACGTCGAAAAGACGATTTGGCGATGCTGTTTGCATGTCTGTCGATAACCCGGCTGATAGCCCCAGCCGAGTGTGTCGAAGTTTCGATGCCCGCCGCGCTGCGAGCTTTAAGACTATTCAGCAACTGCTCGGTCATTGTTGTGTCGATGCTCTGATCGAACCAGATATCTATTCCGGCACCGCACGGCAGTTGAATATCCAGATAAGGAGAACCGACTCCGTATCGTACAGCGCGACTTCGACCCTCCTCGATGGCCACACAGGCCTCCGCCGCGATGGCTGCCTCAGCGCATCCACCGCTGAGATAACCGTACCAGCTACCATCTTCGGCCACCGCCATCTGGCTGCCACGTGGACGCGGCGCCGAACCATCGGCGTAAACCAATGTTGCAAGACACACACGCTGCCCGCTTAGCGCCCACTTGTGAAGTTTCGGAAGCACGTTTTCAACTGAGGGATGTTGATTAAACATGTGGCAATCGTGAATTTTCGTTTCTCGACTTCAAGCGATGCTATTCCTGAGCTTTTCAATGTCCGCAAATCGGCTTGGAATATCGTCGCGATCGGCCGCAGCGCGAAGGTCACTCAGCTTTTTGAGTGCTTTTAATAAGACAGGCAATGGCGGACCACTGGCCGTCATGTCGGACTTGTCCGACAACCCTTTGTTGAATGCGGGGTTTTCGATAAAGCGCTTGACCAATTTTTCGTGATGTTGAATGGCGGTTTGTCCGTGCGCTTCACACACTCCGAGAAAGAGGCTTGCGTTCGTTTGGAACCAGGCGGATTCAGCGTCAGTTTCCACGTACTCCAGCAGGCGGTCCAGCAAGCTCCTTTGGCGCATGCAGTCGCGCAGGACGAGTTGTTCTTCCGGTCGCATGAACAGAAATTTGTCGACGAGCAGCTGCGAGTAGTAGGCATCGTCCGCCCGGCACAGTCCCAATAACAGATCAATTACATTGATGCCCGCGAAGTCACCAGCGTTCGCGCCGCGATACTCGTGCAGTCCAACTCGGTGTGGTTTGTAGTAGGTACGCACACAGTGAAAAAAACGATCGATGTCGAGTTCGTCAAACAGTCTCTCATTGGATTCGAGCACATCGCGCAACGCGTCGCGTGCGGCAATAAGTAAATTGGAAGTGACAGGGTGAGATACGCCGAGAGGCAGAATGTGAAGCAGTGCTTCGGACGCTCGGATGTAGCTGAGTGCCGCTCGTGTATTGTAAGTAATGAATAGTTCTTCGTCTTTTAGAGATGTAAATCTCTTATAAACTCCGTTGACCGCAAAGTTGTGCGTTTCGAGGTGCGATGAGGCAAAACGAGGAACCATGCCGATGGATGCGCCTACTTGCATTGCAAGTGCCGAGGCCTCAACGAGCGGAGACCTGGTTTCTCTCGACGGTTCCGTGATCATGTGACGCCGACACGCCGCCATGTACAAACCGACATTGCCCATGAGGTTGAAATTTTCTTCAAACCCTTCGTCGGTATTGCCCTCATTGACGAGTTCGACGATATAAGTCTTACCTTCCTCGACCAATCTCTGTTTTAGCTCGTCTCCAACACCATCAATCTCCTCCGGATTGTCCAGCGCGAAATAAAGCTCTTCGAGCTCAGTATTGATTGCAACGAATCCGTGCCTTATCCATTCATCAAAACGAAGGGCGTTTTCAGTCATCAGTTCTTCCCAGCGCAATCGCGCTATTTTCGATGTCTAAGAGATCCAAACAAATATACAATATAATCAAACACGAGGAACTATGTGAATACACGCGAAATACTACTATGAACGCCATTCCTGTCGAGATAAAACTCCGTAAAGCATCGCGTTTGATTGCTATGCAGTTTGACGACGGGACATCCTTTGAACTTCCGTTTGAGTACCTTCGTGTTTTTTCGCCGTCTGCCGAAGTGCAAGGTCATGGCCCCGGGCAAGGCGTATTGCAGACCGGAAAAGAGAATACCGGCGTAACGTCAATCGAACCGATCGGAAATTACGCGGTGCGGCTCGTTTTTGATGACGGCCACGATACTGGTCTCTACACGTGGAATTACCTGTACGAACTTGGCGCGAAACAGGCGGAAAATTGGCAGGCTTACCTCGACCGGCTCACATCGGAAGGGCATGTTCGCCAGGATCTCGTAATTAACTAGAATCTTGATTCCCGCCGTATTCGACTATTGCTGTCCCAGCTGCGCTGTGAGCGCCTCAACGGCGGCGCAAGCCGATACGCGACACCATGGTTTTTAGCCCGCTCAACTATTCTCGACGACGATTTTCGGGAACTTGTGCGAAAACTCCCTGCGCTTTGTCGCAAGTGCCGCGGTCATTCTCAACGCACAATGTTGGTACGCGCGCGCAATATCGCCGTCGGGTTCGGCTATCACCGTCGGGCGGCCGTTGTCCGCTTGTTGGCCAATATTGATATCCAGCGGTAACTGGCCGAGCAGTTCAACGCCTTTCTGGTCGGCAAGTTTCTGGCCGCCACCTGCGCCGAATATCGACTCCTCGTGGCCACACTGACTGCATATATGCGTACTCATATTTTCGATAATGCCAAGCACCGGCACCGAAACCTTACGAAACATCTCGAGACCTTTGCGGGCATCCAGCAGCGCTATGTCCTGCGGGGTCGTCACAATGACAGCGCCGGCCACAGGTACGCGTTGGCTGAGCGTCAGTTGAATGTCGCCGGTGCCCGGCGGCATATCGACAATCAGGTAGTCGAGATTTCCCCAATTCGTTTGTGTCAGTACCTGGTTGAGCGCTTGGGTAACCATCGGCCCGCGCCACACCATCGGTTCTTCCTCATCGACGAGAAACCCCATCGACATCGCCTCGACACCGTGCGCGACCAGGGGATACATCGTCTTGCCGTCCGGGCTTTGTGGCTGTTGGCCGGACAGACCCAGCATGCGGGGTTGGCTCGGGCCATAAATGTCGGCATCCAGGATGCCAGTGCGCGCTCCTGCTTTGGCCAGCGCCAAAGCAAGATTGACAGCCGTCGTTGATTTGCCGACTCCGCCTTTTCCGGAAGCCACAGCGATGATATTCGTAACTCCCGGCAAGGGCTTGAGCTGCGACTGCACAGCGTGCGCCTTCACCACAGCTTTCAATCGCAGTTCGACTTTGTCCAGATTGGGGTCATCCCGAATCATGTCATCGATTAACTCAACAAGCTCCTGGCCTACAAATTCCGCCGGAAAGCCGAACTCCAGCTCGACGACCGCCAATCGCTCGGCAATCGATACACCCACCGTTGCATACTCATCGACTCGGCGACCCAGCACCGGCATTGTCAGCGCACCGATGCGAGGTTTAAGTTCTGCGGATTGCAAATCGTTCACGCCGACACTCTAAGGCCGGAAGCTCATGATCGGTTCGAACACGCCTGCCTTGAAGATCAGTACCCGGTACGAGTAATGGCCAATCAATATCGCTGCGGTCGCGAGGATGATCGCCGTATACGTCGGCGCCAGCCAGAGAACGAGCACCGGTACGATAATTCCGACGATCCATATCAACGAATAAAACCACTTCGCGTACAAGTCTTTGGTGAGCAGTTCGAATGACTTCCGCGCACCGGGCGAGCCGTGTCGAGAAGCGTGCAGCAAACTGATCAGCACCGCCGCCACGGCAAAACACAAATACATTCCAGCCGTAATCAGCATCTGGCGCGTGTCTGGCCGTTCGGCGAAGGCTGTGTTCCAGCCCGTCGCGAGTACCAGCATCACACCGCTGGCCGCCGAATAAACGAAACTGGATACCGGCATCAGGCCTGTACTCCACAGCGAGATCGCGGACGAGTGGGACATAGCGAACCCTTGGTAAGTCATGCAGACGACGGCAGCCGCGCCGGCACCAAACCTGACGAGATCACCGACAACCCAAGGTAAATTCCAAGCGGTGCTCAAGCCATACCATTGGTTGGCAATATGAGCGGCTCCGAAAAATACGAAAAAAACGATGCCGATCAGGCCGCGGCTGATCCACGATCGATCCGCACGGAGAATTGCGCGCCACGACTGCAAGGGCACACCCATGTGCGTCAGGTGAAAGAAAGTCTTGAGTCCCACGCCGACCAGCAACCCCCCGATCATGCCCGGCACAAAATCTGTTAGTAACGACACTAAGAAAAGACCAGCACCAAACTCACAGGCAAAAAACGCATTTGCCATCGGTGTGTCCCAGTAGCGCTGGAAACGAAAGCCTAAGTTAAAACTGTCGCCAACAATTGGCAGGTCTTGTACGGCCATGCCTTATCCCCTTTTCAGATAGCGTTATTGTGTTAGTCGATGTAGTAGACTTTCGGTCGTGTATTCTTTTCCGGCAACGGCTGACGGCCTCCGCGTTCCTTAATGAGCCTACTGGGCTTACTGTTCGGATCGTCGAGGTCACCAAAGATACGTGCATCAGTTGGGCAGGTAACGACACAAGCCGGGTCAAGGCCAGCGTCCACGCGGCCGCTGCAAAAATCGCACTTAGTCACCATGCCCGGCGTATAACGCGCGTAGCCTTGCTCTTCGAACGGCGTCAACTCTCCTTCCTGGAACAGGCCGTTCTTGAACAGGTCGGCTTTCAGTTCGGTGCGCTGATCATATGGACAGGCCACGGCACAAGAACCACAGCCGATACATTTGTCACTATCGACCATGACGATGCCGTCATCGCGCGTGTAGGTCGCGCCACTCGGGCACACTTTTTCGCAAGGAGCATCCTCACAATGATTGCAAAGCGTCGGTATGTAGACCCGATTCACAGACGGATACACGCCGTACTCCTCACTCAGCGTCTTGGTAAAAAACACCCCGTCTGGCAATGAGTTTTCCTGTTTGCAGCCGACCACACACGCGTTGCAGCCGATGCAACGCTTCATGTCAAAGACCATGCCATAACGTGCCATTTAGTGTGCCCTCCCTTTACCAGGCTGACCGATCTCATCCACGATATCGTAAACGGACTGTCCGTCTTTGAGGCCCTGTGGCCAATCGTCTATTTTCGTTATTTTTAGTTTGCATACGGTCTCGGGCTGTCCCGTTACGGCGTCCGTGTTACGCAGGTCGTATGGCAATAAATCATTAAAATGCCCGCCAGCATGCGGCACACTCATCTTGCTCACCTTGGCACGCGACAACGCATTGGAAACACCGAGTGCGTCCGGGTGTATTCCTTCGGTTAAGCCGATGCGGCCATAGAGTTTGCCGTGAGGTGACTCGATCTTGACGATATCAAGCTGCTCAAGACCTTGCTTCTTGGCGGTGACCGGGTTTATCAGCAATGCAATATGTACGGGGTCGCGGTAGACAATATCCCTGATCCAGGGATTGCTGAGGCTTTCGCCGAAGTTCAGCTGGATATCTTTGTAAAACATGCCGTACATGTCGTATTCCGGCGGTTCGTTGTGGACGGGATCAAGGGCAGCCGTCGGCAAGGGCTGGTAGTCGTCCCACTGCCATTCATCGATGAACGGCACATTCGCATCCCGCATTTTTTTCTTGAGGCCGTCGCGTTGCACGAGCATGTCTTCAATGTAGAAATGCAGTCGCATGCCTTCCCAGGGGCGGTACCACTTGTCCGAACGGCGCTCGGTTACGGCGTGACCGTGCTCCATGTACCAGTCGATGTCTTTGTCGTTCCATAGCAAACCTCGACGGCGCGCGATTTCGCGATCCGTGTACTTGATTCCCGGCTCGAGCATCAACTCGGGTTTTTGCGGAAAGCCGAGCGTCAAACTGATCACCTCGTTGTACGCATCGAGGCAACCCATTCGCTCCGATATTTCGTTGAGGATGTCCTCTTCGCTCTTGGTGTCGTACAGCGGCTCGGTGATCGGTTGTCTGAAACAGTACCCTTCCGTGTGTGGCGGCTCGATCATCGTGTTGTTCCACGATTCGAGCACATCGTGCGACGGCAGTATCACGTCAGCCCATGCCGTTGTTTCAGTCGGAATAAGATCGGAGACAGCAATGAAGCGCATGCTCTTCATGAACTCAAACCACTTATCACGTGGACCCTGCATGGCCCACAGAGGATTCGAATGCATGATCATCATGACGTCGGGCTTGAACTCGATGCCCCACTTGTCGGGGTCTTCCCATACCTCTAAATTCAGATGCGGCGGATGCACCCCCACCGGGAAGTAGTCCATCAGATCAAACGTATTGGGCGGGTAAGAAAATGGCGGCACCGGCCCAAGCTGATGCGGTGTCGGCAAGATCATGCCGTTCTCACCGGGCTGCACATGACCCTTGTCGACCATTTGATCGTCAAGTGTGACGCCCATGTGGCCTCCCGGCGCATCGATATTGCCGAGCATGAAGTTGACCATCTTAAAAGCGTGGTTAGTCTGGAAACCAAGCTTGTGGCCTTGTGCACCGCGATAATAGTTGTAGGCCGCGGGCCGCAACGGCATGACGCGGCCGTCGATTTCAATGGTTGAGTCACGTGCGATCTCGGCCGCATCATAGAGCTCACGCGCTATGCGGCGCATGGTGTCGGCCGGCACTGTGCAGATCTTCTCCATTTCCTCAGGTGAGCAGTCCTCAAGAATATCCTTGAATCGCTGGAATGCCGGCTTACACTCCTTACCGTCGACCTGAAACGTACCTTCAAGCGCCAATTTCGTTATCGTCGGGTCGTCCCACAATTTGGCGCGGCCTTCCCCGCTATCCCAAACGTAGATCTTGTCCTCATTGTTGCGGATGAAGTAGCCGTCCTCGCCCACAAGGTACGGCGCGTTGGTGTCCTTCCTCATGAACCTGTAGTCGACCAGACCGTTCATTACCATCTCATGGCATAGACCAAGCGCAAACATCCGGTCCGTAGCCGGTTTGATCGGTACCCATTCTTCGGATTTCGCGGCCGAGATGGAGAAGCGCGGTTCAACTGTCACGCACCGCATACCGCGGTCCATGCGAGCGTCGGCTACCCATTTAGACTGGGCCGCCGCATGCAGGTGCGAGGAGAAACCGTCGCCCGTTCCATCATTAATCCAGTAGTTACAATGCTTCGCGTCATTGGCGGCCGCAAAAGCAGAGTGGATATAACCATTAACCGGGTGGTAAGCGCCGCCACACATCGTGCCGCCCGACTGGAAACTGTTGAAATTGCCGAACGACAGCGGCCACGCCCAGCAATTCATCTTCTGAAAGTCTTCAATCGAAGGCAGGAGCTTGCGTGGATCCTCATCGACAGATTTCTTGAATTCGCTACCGACCAGATCAAGTGCTTCGTCCCAGCTGATCGGTTCCCACATGGGGTCAACACCGGGACCTTTTTCGGGGTTGGTGCGTTTCAGCGGTTGCTTGATTCGTTTCGGGTCGTAGTGCCGCATGATCGCGGAATTGCCCTTCGGACAGAGCTTGCCCTGATTCGACGGATTGGTCGGATCGCCTTCGATCTTGTTTATGATTCCGTCAGTCGTGACATGAATAATGTTCGAACAGGAGTGCAAACACATCTTGCACGTTGATCGGATCCACTTACCGGGCTTAATCGAGTTGTGAACAGCCTCTGGTTTTGCCGCCATCGTCCCTCTCCTCAAGTCAATTCAGCGCCGGGAGCGCCATACACAACATAGCACGTCAATTCGGAATGATCGCATCATGAGTGGTGGTACGGCTCGTGGCCACGCAAGACACCGATCACAATTACGAACATTGCGAGCAGCAGACCGATCGTTCCCAGCACGGCCAACACCTTGCCAAGCAATGCCAGTGGACCGATCTGCAACAAAACACCCAATGGAAACACAGTCGCACTGGTCGCCAGGCCTGCAGCAACGCCCGCGCGAGCCCGCCGGCCGTAGCCAAGTTTGTGCACCACCAGGCCGTATAAGATCAATATCAGGCTCAAGAATCCCCAATGGCCATGGAAATGAATTTCACGCTTGTACTCTGCGGCAATTTCGCCGTACTGCTGCAGTGCCGCGTAAGCCGCCGCCCTGTCACCACCAGCGGCTTCGACGAAACCATTCATCATTGCAACGCCCATGCCTACCAGTGTTTGGTGCTCATCGAATACAGCGTAGTAGACACCGAAAAACATGGTCATCGCGATCATTGAGAGGCCGGACAAAATCAGGATGCGGTTTTCGAGGTGCATTGCTACTTCCTAATCGCTGTCGAGTGCGCCGGTCTTGCGCGCCAAACCAAAAAGCATCGCAGCCAATGCAACCATAGCCGCCAAACCCGACGTGTCCGCCATACCGCCGGCGATCAGGCCGTATTTGAACTCCAGAAGGATGGAAACAGGCAGCGCTGCTGCGGCAACGACCATAATGATTGCCCAACGGCTTTTCCATCGATCAGACAGAAACACGAACGGCTGTATGAGCGCCAAAAGCAGAAGCAGGATGGCCATCGAGTTCAAGTGTGCGTGTGCGGCCGTATTGATGCCTCGAAATGCCAGGTAGCCACCGTACGCCGCGAAATCAGCATCGAGCGACTGCCGTTCCATTGCGCTCGCAACGATACTGCTTAGGATGTCTACCTCGTTCGGACTCTGCGTGTATTCGCTGTATCCCGCATAAGCAGCACCGTAAAGAAAACCGACCAATAGTAATACGCTGCCACCTACGAATAAGATACGACTTGCACGATCCAGCGTATCAGGCCGTTCAATATCAGCGGTGTCATAGTCGTCCCGCCAATTCCGCCAGTATCGCCACAGTCCCATTAAGTGGATCGCGACGAAAATTGCAATGGCGAATCCGGCTGCATCGGCCGCAATGCTCGCCCAGCCAATAGCAACAAACGGGCTGTACGCCAGGCCCACGTAATGAATTGTAAAAATTGCGATTGGCAGCGTAATCGCGCAAACAACAAATGCCTGGGCAACTCTCAATTTTGTTGCAGTCGACCAGGCAACGAAAGGCTGCAAAATCGCAAGCAGCACTGCCAGGTAACCCATTGCAACACCGTGTGAGTGTGCGTCGACCTTGGTGCCACGATTCTCGAGAAAAGCACCTATAGCCTGAAAATGTCCCATGATTGCATCGGTATCCCCGGCCGGGATCGCCGCCGCGGCCGCGTACACAGCGTCTCCGATGCGGGCGTTATTGGGATGCAAAATAAATACCGCGAAAATATCGCCGAGCAACATGCCCGATAGAATCAGGAAGACGCCGCAGAACGCGTAGAGGCGAGTTATTCTCGTATCAAGGATATCTGCAATAGCCAAATTTCCAGATTGAGTCAATGCCAATCGCTGTCCCCCCCCGCTAATCGCCGATCAGGCGGCACTGCCCGCTGTGATCTTTATGCCCGCTCCGGGAAACCGGTAGCGTTTGTTCATGAAAATTAATACAGAGGTTAACGCCTCGGCAACAGCAGAATTGTCGATCGGACCCGCGTGCCAGGCTTTCATGCCAAGGTCCTCGGCCAGCTGTACGACGACTTCCCGCGCGTCTTTGTCGTCACCAGTTACCAACACATCGCAATTGTCCAGGTGGGCCTCGTCTGCATTCAGGTGCGCCGCCGCAACATTTTGAAACGCCGAAACCACTCGCACGCTCTCACCCAGAAATTCCTGAGCCTGCTTGGCCGCGCTGCCACCCGGCGGCAATTGCACTCGCATGACTTTGGGCGGCACCAACGGGACCGTCGCATCGACGAAAATCTTACCTTGTACGGATTCCCGGACCGACTCCAAAATAGGCTCATGACTGGCGAACGGCACGGTCATGATGACCACTTCCGCAGCGGCTGCTGCATCGGGATTGGCCAAACCTCGAACGTTGGCCTCACTGCCGGCGCGGGCTAACAACTCACTTGCCGCCCGCTCAGCCTTCTCCATACCTCGTGATCCGATGATCACCGGGTATCCGGCCTGGACCAGCTGCCATGCAAGGCCGCCGCCCAGATCGCCGGTACCACCGAGGACTGCGATCGGAGTGTCGCGCTTCATCCGGTCGCCAGCAACTCGGCGGGTGCTGCTTTGAGCTTCGGTAAGACCTCTTCGCCGTACAGCCGAATGGATTCAAGATTTTCTTCAACACTGGCCCCAACCACTTCCAGTAGTGGCAGGTTAAGTCCGTTGTCGATCAGTTCCTGAGTGATTTCCAGACATTCATCGGGTGTACCTGAAATTACCGTGAAGCGTCGCTGCATTTCGTCGCTAACCAGATGCGCCACGTTGTCATCGGTACCGGCTTCGATGGCCTTGCGGAACGGATCCCAGGTCGAATCAGGCAATCCCGAGCCGGCGAGGATTTGATCGTTCTTGATGTTCTTCAGTTTGTTGACGATATAGGTGCCGGTGTTCCGTGCGGTAGACACTTTGGCTTTTGCGCCATCTTCAGAGCACGCCGCGAGAATTACGCCGCCGACCGGAAAGTCCTCTGGCAGACTCCTGCCGGCTTTTTCAGCACCCAGATGCATGTTTTTGCGCGCAGTCCTGACCCATGCCGGGGATGTCAGGCCGGCAAGCAGCATACCATCGCTTTCGCGACCAGCGAGGCGTTGCATAAATGGTCCCGTCGCACCGACGTAAATTGGAATTTCCGTTCGCAGCCCGTCGCTTGCGCGATCGTATCCGGGCATGGTCGATTCAAACAGATCACCTTCATAAGCATATTCTTCGCCAGAAAAGACCCGTCGCATGATCTCCAAAGATTCATGATGCACTTTAACCGGCCTCATTTTGTTGATGTCGTACTCGAGGTACTGAATTCCGACCATGCCGACGCCAAGCCCCATGATGAAGCGACCGCCTGACAACTCGTCGATACCGGCAGCCTCAGAAGCTTGCATCGTCGGGTGACGCATATACGGAGAAGTGATACCCAAGCCGATCGGAATATTCTTCGTCGCCATGGTGGCGGCAGCCAGGGTTGTGAAACAGCCACGCGATTCAAGACCATACTGGCGAAACCAGTGATAGGCCTCGGCGATCCAGAAGCCACCACTAAATCCGGATTCTTCCGTCTGCCTTGCGTAGGCCTGAATGGCTTTCAAGGGTTCGTACGATTTGAACAGTACGCCAACGTTTACTTCACTCACGGTTGCTCTCCTGATATTCGTTACTGCCTGCTGCTACAGGCTTTTTGATTTCGCTCAGGTTATTTGCGCCACAACGTCGCGGAACTCGGCGTCCGTGATCAAACGCTTTGCTGCGGTTGCCTGCGACTTAACCTCGCTCAATATGTCGCCATACTTGTCTGCAGGCGCATCGAGCCCCAGTTCATCCAACTTCAGCTTGACATTGGAAAGGCCACTTTTCTTGCCCAGAACGATTTTGCGCGTCGCGGAGACAATATTTGCGGAGTAGGGTTCGATCGCCTCGGGTATGTGAAACTGGTTGGCCACGGCACCGCTTTCCCGTGTGTACAGGAACTCGCCAACGACCGGTTTCCAGCCGTCTACCGTGTAGTTGCCCGACAACTGCACCAGCCGCGACACTTCGCGAGCCTTGCTGAGGTCCAGCTCGACCGGAATCTTGTAAAGGCACTGCAATGCAAGAGCGACTTCGCATATGTCGGCATTGCCGGCGCGCTCACCCATGCCATTGATGGTGCCCTGGACCCAATCGGCGCCGCCGCGTACTGCGGCGATTGCTGCGGCCGTAGCTAGCCCAAAATCGTTGTGGCCATGCCAGTGAACCGGCACCGACTCTCCGACCCAGGACTTCACCTCGCTTATCAAGTATTCAACACTCTCGGGCGCACACGCACCAATTGTGTCAACGACGGAAATTTCGTCCGCGCCTGCATCCAGTGCCACACCATACACGTCGCGCAGGAACTGCATTTCGCTACGGGTACTGTCAACAGCAAAGAAATTAACGGTTTTGATACCGTTGTCCTTGGCATGTCTGACCGAACTCGCAACACGCTCGAGCACCTTGTCTCTGGTAAATCCGTAGGCTTCCATTTTCACGTCGCTGGTCGAAATTTCGATCAGCGTGTGCTCGGTGCCCAACTCGATATGCGCATCCAGGTCTGCCTGGACGCAACGCGCGAACCCCCAGATTTCGGATTTCAAGTCTGCCGAAAGAATTCGTTTGACTGCCTCGGTGTCGTCTTCCGATACGCGTGGAAAGCCGGACTCGATTCGGCCGACGCCAAGCTCCGCCAGCATGCGAGCAATCGCGAATTTCTCGTCCGGCGAAAAGCACACGCCCACGGACTGCTCGCCGTCGCGAAGCGTGGTGTCGTAAAAGCGAATGGTCTTGGTGCGATCAAAACCATCCTGGACGCTAGCCATGTCATTCAATGAACTCGTCCAGATCTGATCCTCCGGTATGTTGCTCATGCTTTTATCTCGTTTTGGCGATGAGCGAGAAGGACCACTGGAATTCTCGCCATCGTGATCGAAGATGGTAAGAGACGGCAGGAAATGTGTCTTGTCCGGCAGCGCGCTATTCGTTGACTGGCAGAGTAGCCCATGCCGCCGCTGGAATTTGGGAGCTTACATAGCTGGTTTTGCTAGTCTCTGGAATTGCTCCCGGCCCTGTTCAAGCATCGGCTTTGTTTGACCGACCAAACAGGCCACGCAGAAAACCCAGTAGTCGGGCCCAGAATCCCTTCTTGACCACCTCAAGCTGGGGCTCCAGCTGGCCACGAAACGCGACGATGAACTGCTCGGCGATGGAATCCGCCAGCTTGTTCATTACGCCACCGGCGAATTTACCCAATCGTCCGACGATTTTTACATGCGAGGTAAAGACGACGTCAGTCTGACCTGCTGAGACTTCAGTGAGAAAGAGTTGCGTTTTTGCCGTCATACGACTGGCGCGACCGCCCTCCTCGCCTTTTACCATGTACGTGGCAAATTCCGGCGCACGCTGTTCGAGCTCATCCACATCTGCCTTGACCGTTGTCTTGATCGGACCGACTTTGATCTTCATTACGCCCTTGTACTTGCCCGGACTGTGAGTCTTCACTTCTTCAACACCGGGTATACAAATGGCAACCTTCTCAGCAGAAGTAACAAACTCCCATACTTCGGTCTGGGGAGCGGCAACGCGAAATTTTTTTTCGATGTCCATAAATTCAGATGCGCTCCGTACTCTTGCGGCCAGCCTGCACTATATGCGAGCACTGAATTCGCCACTATGCAAGCGCCGCAGATAGTTGTGCGCAAAGTGCCCTTATTATTCCGGATACTCGCAAATATGTGGATACGATGAGGCGACCTCATTATAATTTCCTCCCAATAGTGTCTGCCGATCACTCGATTCTAGTTACCGCACAGGAGAGCAAACGATGGCGCTGCCGGAGCTGAAGGAATTTTGCCTGCCGGAATCCGGCAGTGAGGTGGTGGGCCTGCTGGACAAATACGGCGACGGAGCCTTGTTTGTAGCAGGTGGGACATTTATTCACGGACTCGAGGCGCGTGGATTTTTGTCTGGAGTGGAAGCCCTTATTGACCTGCGCAATCTCGGGCTAAATACGATTCAGTCGGAGAATCGCGGTGTTCGAGCCGGCGCCACGGCGAGTTTCGCCGACCTCGAGCACTTGCCCGACATAGATACTCCGGCTTTCGGTGCACTCCGGGATGCTCTTGCCTACCCCCCGGCTCAAATCAAGAATCTGGCCACCGTTGGTGGATCAATTGCTGCGGCGTGCCCGTTTTTCGACGTGCCGGCGGCTTTCCAGGTGCTGGATGGCGTCGTGACTGTCCAGGGTCGCGACGGCACTCGCGAATTGCGACTGGATGAGGTCTATTCCGGCCTCTTTGAAAACTCACTTGGGACCGATGAATATGTCGCGAGTCTGTTTCTTCCCCAACAGGACGCCCGTGCTGCCAGCGCCTACCTCAAACTGGAGACCAACGCCAACGACCTGGCGTTAGTTGGCGTCGCCGTGCGCGTCACCGTGGGCAAAAAGGACAAAATCAGTGATGCCCGCGTGGTTTTGGGCGGCGGTCTGAACGATACCTTTGTGCGCTCCTCGGCGGCAGAAACCGTGTTAGACGGAGGGCAGGCCAGTGACGATTTGTTCCAACGTGCTGCAAACGCCATTTCCGCTGATATTGACCCAATATCGGATCACCGTGGTTCAGCCGAGTACCGTGCAGAGATCGGCAGGGTATATGTCAAAAGAGCACTACACCAAGCGATGCAAAGACTTGACTGAGGGAGACAAGCGCATGAAACAACTGGTCACTTTGAACATCAACGGCGAGGAACATCAGCTTGCGATCTCGCCGGACGCAACCCTGTTGAAAGTGCTCCGTGATGAATTGGGATTGCTGGGTACGAAGCGGGGCTGTGACACCAGCGCCTGCGGTTGCTGCACGGTACATTTGGACGGCAAGGCGGTTTATGCCTGCGTTGTCTATGCAATGTCTGTCCAAGGTAGCGAAGTCACTACAATTGAGGGCATTGGCAGCAATGGCAATCTGGACCCCTTACAGGACGCCTTTATCCAGGCGGGTGCCGTGCAATGCGGGTTTTGCACGTCCGGAATCATCATGGCCGCCAAACAGCTGCTGGACGATGAACCCAATCCCGACGAAGAGCAAATTCGCCACGGCATTGCCGGAAACCTGTGCCGTTGTACCGGCTACGCCAAGATTGTCGACGCCATCAAACTGGCTGCGAACAACTGACAGAAAGAACAAAGGAACCACTCATGACAGTTGCAGAAATAATCGGACAAAGCGTTCTCAGGCCAGACGCTCACGACAAAGTAACCGGCGGCAAAGGATATCCGGTCAATGTCAGTTTGCCCGGGATGTTGCACGCTAAACTGCTGCGGAGTCCCTATCCCCATGCACGGATAATCGGAATCGACACCAGTGAAGCGGAGAAATTGCCGGGTGTAAAGGCGGTACTTACGGCGAAGGACGTACCGCAGAGACCCTTCAGCCCAGTGTTCTTCTGCCCAACTGAGGCAAAAAGTCTGGTGCGGGACATGGTGATACTGAGTAACCGCGTCCGTTTCGCCGGGCAGCCGGTTGCCGCCGTTGCGGCCACCAGCGAGGCAATAGCCACGCAGGCCCTTGAATTGATCGACGTGGACTATGAGGAGTTGCCCACGGTCTTTGATCCGGAAGAGGCGATGCAGGAGAGCGCACCGCAATTGCACGAATCGTCACCCAACAATGTCGCCAAGAACCCCAGCTTCGCGTTTGGCGACGTGGAAGCCGGCTTTGCGGAAGCCGACCACATTTTCGAAGGCGTCTATCAGACCCAGCGCGTTCACACCTGTTACATGGAGCCCAGGGTTTGCGTCATTGATTGCGATACCCAGGGTCATTTCACTGTGCACTGTTCCATGCAGCACATTTTTGGCCTGCGGGAGAAACTGGCCTACGCGCTGGAAATCCCGGAAAGCAGAATTACGGTCATCAAGCCGCCTTATATCGGGGGTGGTTTTGGGGGCAAGCTGGACATCGGCTATATCGAACCGATTGCCGCCATCCTCAGCGAGACAACCGGCAAGCCCGTGAGAATAGAGCAAAGCCGATATGAGGATTTCATCACCACAGCGCGCCATCCCATCAAGGTCTATCTGAAGACCGGGGTTAAGAACGACGGCACCATTACGGCGCGCGAGGCAAAGAGTATTCTCGATACGGGCGCGCATGCCACTCATGGCGCCGAGGTCATCATGGTGCACGGGCTCTTCGGCGTCGTATTCCCCTATAAGTGCGAAAACAAGAAATGGGAAGGCTTCACGGTTTACACCAACAACATGATCGGTGGCGGATATCGTGGCTACGGCTGCCCCCAGGGCTGTTTTGCCGTGGAGTCACAGATCGATGAGATTTGCGAAGAACTCAAACTTGACCCGATCGAATTCCGCCGCAAGAACGCTTACCAGAAAGGCGACCCACATCCGTTCAATCCGGCCTGGACATTAAATTCCTACGGCTACGAAGAAGCCATGGACAAAGGTGCCGAGCGCATTGGCTGGAGCCAACGCGCGGCCGCGGGTAGTAGCCCCGGCACCAAGAAGCGAGGTATAGGGCTCGGTACCCAGGGCATATGGGTCAGTGGGTGTATGGGCTTCCCTGACATTTATGAGCACACCGGCGCAATCGTCAAAATGAATTCAGACGGCACCGCCGATCTCGCGTCGGGAACCGTTGACCTCGGATCCGGCCAGAATACTGTCCTTTGCCAGATCGTGGCCGCAGAGCTGGGCCTCGAAGCGGACCAGGTCCGCATGTCATACGCAGACACGGACACCGTACCCTTCGATGCACCCACTCATGCCAGCCGTGCTACCTACTCCTCGGGACTGGCGGTGCAAGCAGCAGCCGCCGAGGCGAAAAAACGGTTGCTGGAGATCGCAGCGGACGTTATGGAGGCCAATCCGGATGATCTCGAGGTAAGCGGCGGACAGGTGGCCGTTAAGGGTTCGCCAAATACGACTATGCCGGTAGCGGACATCGTCAAAGTAGCCGAATCACCCTTCATCGTGGACACGGAACATGGACCGGCGCCCTCATCGCCCCCTCAGCACAAAGGCACGATCATTGGCACGTCCAGCCTCGCCCCACCCGAAAACCCCACCCCCGCTACTGCACTGTTTGTTGAGGTCGAGGTAGACACCGAGACCGGACAAGTCGATGTGCTTCGCTGTGTCTACGCGCATGACCTGGGTAAGGTGATCAACCCCAATGCTGCAGAGGGCCAGGTCGAAGGCGGTATGCAACAAGGTATTGGTTATGCGCTAATGGAAGACCTTCTGTTCGACACGGAGACCGGCGCCTGCCTCACCAGTGATTTTCTCGACTACAAAATGCCCACAGCGGTGGAAATGCCGCGGCAAATCGAGAGCATTTTTATTGAAACCAACGAACCATCGGGTCCATTCGGTGCCAAGAGTCTGTCCGAGCAGTGTGTGACGGTTCCTGCCGCCGCCATTGCCGCAGCGGTTTACAACGCAATTGGCGTACGTATCACGGAGTTGCCTATTACTCCCGAGAAAATATTGCGTGCGCTAGGAACATTGTAAGTATTACATTCTCCGCAGTATGTCCGACACCGCCGCAAGACTGGCCAGGTTATGGGCGGGCAGAAAATGATCGAGGTAGGGCAACGCCGTGCGGATACCGCGACACAGGGGCTGGTAGTCGGTGCTTCCCAGCAGTGGATTCAGCCAGATCAGCTTGTGCACCCGTCGTCGCAACGTGGCGATTTCCTTGTGCATCACTCGCGCGTTGCCGCGATCCCAACCATCACTGAGGATAATCATTACCGTTTTCGACTTCAGCATGCCACGCGCATGGTGGGCGTTGAATTCTGCGAGGGACCTGCCGATATCCGTACCGCCTCCCCAACCGTCGGCATGGTCGGCTACCTGTCTAAGGGACTGTTGCAGGTCACGCGTCTCGATATGTGCGGTGATCGGAGTCATGTGAGTAGAAAAAACGCCTGCCTCGGTCGCTGGCAGTTCGTGACGCAGTGCGTAGATAAAGTCGAGTAAGAAGCGGCTGTAGCGTTCCATCGAGCCGCTGACATCACACAACACCATCAGCCGCAACTTCCTGATTCGGCGCTTGCGGTAACTGAGTTCCAGACCGGCGTATCCCTGCTGAAGGTTGCGACGAAAACTGCGTCGAAAGTCGATCGAACTTCCTGTCCGCTCTGACCGATATCGGCGCCCTGGTTTATTGACCAGTGACTTCACCAGCTGCGCCATCAGTTTCCGCGCTACCCTTAGCTCCTCCTCATCCAACGACCCGAGGTCTTTGCGGCTCAGGATGTCGTGGGCGCTGTAGCCAACTGTTTCTCCATGTTCCTGGCCGACGGCTCCGGCTTCATTTTCGTCGCCGCTTAACATCAACTGAATCAGCCGGCGCTCTTGCCGGGACTGCTGCTGCGTCGGCGACTCGCTGGCTGGATTTTCGCCCAGGTTGGTTCTTGGTGCTGTCACGCCAACAGGCAGATTCCAGTACTCCGCGAAAATCCGGTCAAAGACCTCCAGATCATCACGATGATTTACAAGCGTCGCCTTTGCCGCAGCCCTGACGTCCTCTATGGCGCCTATTTCTATGTGATCCATGGCTCGGCACAAAACGATCATACTGGCAGGATCGACGGCCACTCCTTCTGCCCGCAACCGGCGGCCAAAACCCACCAGATGACGGAGTAGAGTAGATTCTGTGTTAGCCGGGGAAGGCCAGTGGTTCTTCACCAGCGGCTCCACCGTGATCCAAGACACTGGCAAGATCCAATTCCTGCAATTTGTCGATGTCACCTTTGTACTTGAGAATGCAACCCAGCGTTGCGGTAACGGTTTCCCTGTCAATTTCCCTGATGCCGAGTGAAATCAAGGCATGCGCCCAGTCCACCGTTTCGGCAACACCCGGGTGTTTGTAGAGTTCCTGAGTGCGAATCCACTGCATGAACTTGCAGATCTGTTCCGCCAGCCGGCTCTCTATCCCCGGCACCTGTGCCATAACAATGCCTGTTTCCTTGTCCAGATTCGGATAGTCAATCCAGTGATACAGGCAGCGCCGTTTCAGCGCATCGTGGAGTTCGCGCGTACGATTGGAGGTCAATACTACAAGCGGCGGTTGGCTTGCCCGGAGCGTGCCAATCTCCGGAATGCTTATCTGGAAGTCCGACAACATCTCCAGAAGAAACGCTTCGAATTCTTCATCGGATCGGTCCACCTCGTCGATTAGCAGCACTGCCCGTCCGGGGGGAGGCACTTGCAGTGCCTGCAATAACGGACGTTTTAGCAGGAACGCTTCGGAAAAAATATTTTCTCCAATCAGTTGTTTCTCAACACCGCGGGCTTCCTCCAGGCGGATTTCCAGCATCTGCTTGGGATAGTTCCATTCGTAAAGTGCGCTACTGGTGTCCAAACCTTCGTAGCATTGCAGCCGTATCAGCTCGGCATCCAGCGCCGCCGCCATGACCTTGGCGAGTTCAGTCTTGCCCACTCCCGGCTCACCCTCCAGGAATAGCGGCTTGTTGAGAGTCATCGACAGGTAAACCGTAGTGGCCAGAGGGCGATCCATCAGATAGCCCTGCGCGGCAAAACCTTCAATTACTTCTTCTATGCTGGCAAAAGACATAATTCAATCTAAAAGTCATACGAGCAGGTGGGCGACAATATCGATAATGGTTCGCATTCGCAAACGCTACTCTCAATGCTATTCCAGTCAAGATTTTAGGCGTTGACAGGCAATGTTGGGTAAGTTGCGACTGCTACTATAAGACGTCGGGACACACGAGCACACCCGAGTCCATTACTTTCCGGCTCTCACTGAAATAAACAACGACGCGGTGCCTGTAGACGAATGCGACGCAACGCGCGTGAGGATCCCAGGATGCACCAGACAGTCAGCACAGGCACAGACCCGCTGTCGGCTCTGCCGGGTCTCTCGCTCAGGCAACGGCTCTTGTTCCATACTCGTGATCTCGATGAGGCGCGTGAAAAAGTCGCAACGATTTATAGACCACATCGGCTCGATTACAAGCGCTCTGACAAGAGTCTGGACACCTGGTTCTATCATACTCCGCTGATCAAATCGTCGATCAACTGTCTCGGATACGGCTCCGATATGGTCGTAGATCCCGGAGAGCTTCAGGATTTCTTCCTCATACAAACACCAATAAGAGGCGGCGGTGATGTCTGTTGCGGCAAACAGCATATGCTCACCAGCATCAAACGCAGCTCAGTACTCAGTCCCACCGAAACAGTAAAGCTGATCTGGAATGCGGACTGCTGGCAAGCGCAAGTTAGATTGAACCGTGGCTTGGTCGAACGATGCCTCAGCAGTCTTTTGGAAAGACCTTTGCAGAAACCGGTGATTTTCAATCTGGCTTTAGACATGGAATCCGGCGCCGGGAAGATTTGGTGGAGCTCAGTAATGTTCGTGGCCGAACAGGTGCCGATGCTGAAGAATTTGCCCGATTCCGCGGTCATGATCAGGCAACTGGAACACCTGCTGGTGAACACTCTCCTTCACATTCAACCGCACAATTACAGCGAAGAGTTACGCAACAAACTGCCGAATATTGCGCCCCGCCACGTCAAGTGGGCCGAAGAGTATATGGTGACCCACTGCCACGAAGATGTATCCATCGACGACCTGGTGCGAGTCAGCGGCGTCAGTGCCCGAACACTATACAAAGGATTTCGCCAATTCCGTGGTGTGTCGCCGATGAAGTTCCTAAAAGCGACTCGTCTTGATGCAGTGAACAAAGCCCTGAAAGAAGCAGACCCCTCAGATTGCGTTACGCGCATAGCAATGGATATTGGTTTCCGCCAACTCGGCCGCTTCGCCGTGGAATATCGGCAACGTTTCGGAGAATCCCCGTCGGTGACCCTCAAGCGCTGGAACAGCCCTCGTGTGCGAATACTTATTCAATGAACGCACGTGCTGTCCGATCACTGCCTTTTTACGGTAAAGAATGGCGACATGTTGTTTCAATTAGCCCTGAGAATTTCAATACTTGAAGTACAGCCAATCCAAGGGGGAGTAACAATGGGCATTGGAGGCATCCTTTCGCGAGTAATGTGCGCGTTGTTACTTGTCGTCCTGCTTGGATGCGAGGCACCACTGGTTCTCGACCGTGTTGAGAACCAGGCGGCCCAGCCAACCAGACGCTCCGATCTTCTTCAAGCGGCGGCTACGAATTCCAATGCTTTGGTGGTAGTCGGAAGCCGCGGCGCGGTTGTCACCTCAATTGATCGCGGCAAAACCTGGCGACGCCAGGTACTTGACGGTAAGCCTTTCTTGATGGCGCTTACGACGTGTCCCGATGGCTCCTTTGTTGCACTCGACTACGGCAGAAAGCTTTGGTTCGGCAATGCCGAGGCTTCAGAGTGGCACAGTCAACCGATCGCGACATACGAAACTGTGCAGACAGTGAGCTGTGATCCGCAAGGAAACCTCTGGGTCGTTGGTAGCTTCAGCACCATCTTGCACAGCGCCGACCGCGGACAAACCTGGTCGGAATCATCGCTGGATGAAGACCTCCACTTCACCTCAATTCAGTTTGTCGATGAGAAGACCGCATTCCTGACGGGAGAATTCGGCGTTGTCGTACGTAGTACTGACGGCGGTGAAACATGGGAACAATTACAGCCACTTCCCGATGAGTTTTACCCGCAGGACGCCTACTTTTACGATCGCAACATCGGTTGGGTCGTCGGTCTCGCGGGCACGATCATGGTGACCAACGACGGCGGTACATCCTGGATGCGTCAAGACACGGGCACAACCGCGCCGTTATACAAGATCACAAGAAACGGCAGCAGTCTTTACGTTGTTGGCGGTAATGGCACTGTACTTCATTCGAAATTGGCCAGCGATAAACCAGGGAAGAACGACTGGTCCAACGTTCAGCACCAGGCACCGATCAGCT
>Ga0255052_10000557_pt1 | contig 29855 bp, 35 predicted proteins | sample JV7_2_21_MG_FD_188632 | JGI IMG/M metagenome (GOLD analysis project Ga0255052, IMG submission 188632) | Seawater microbial communities from Jervis Inlet, British Columbia, Canada - JV7_2_21 | ecosystem: Environmental > Aquatic > Marine > Inlet | place: Canada: British Columbia | collected...
CATTTAAAATCGTTTTTATTCAAGCCTGCTTCACGAAGTATTTCGCCTTCCATCCCAGAAAGCCACTCACTCCCGCGACGATATATCTCCTGTGTAACATTGCTTAACTTGGCTTCAGCGCTCCAATTTTTCGTTAACACCTCTGCTCCATAGTTTTTCTCCAGCACTTTCAGCGTCCAGGCGCAGAGGAAAATGTCGTCGAGAAAACCCCACGAGCCTGTGCGCCCCTCCGGAATTGGATCATCTGGCGATACAAAGTATGCGAGCACTTGGTCAGCTATCTTTCGGTGTTCAGCTGAAAAAGCAGGGTCTTTTCGAAGCCTCATGAAAAGCTTAAACATATCCGGTGCCCAGCGTATTATTTCAGATAATTCTCCCACGTAGCCTTCAAGCTCATCTGAAAGAGCTGAATGGAACTGCTCAGCCTCTTCATCGGAAACCACACGTTCTTGTGTCATGATTAGCCTAAGGGGTATTGGTCGTTGAAGTATAAAATGAGGTGGTTTCAAGAATATTTGAAGAGTTTTTTATGTAACATCGAGCTTAAATTTGATTCTAGGTGAATTGAAAATGCTTTGTACTGAGACTACTACATGGGGATGCAGCTCATGTTTTAACCACACACATGATGATGGCACAGACTACTGCGCTATTGTAAAGAGAAAAATCGAAAAACTCAGGATCTGCCCTGTGGACAATCTCATATACTTCAACAACCTCTAAAACCAGCCCAGACTTTTCCCCCATAGACCTACTCTTTACACATGATATTATGACTCGGTTGACCTGGAATTGGCACGAAAAAATAAGGGAAAATAAAAGAAAAAAGAGTGGAGACTTCTTTAGACTGCAAAGGCTTCATCGAGCTCCGAGATATCGATGTCAACGCTTTCAATCTCAAGCAGGAAGTCTTCGATTTCAGAAAGCTCAGCTTCAAGAGCCATGACATCGCTGTCTGAGAGGACTGTGGCCGGCGCAGTTTCTGGTGCAACAGTTGAAGAAGGTGTGTCAACCGATTTTTTCAAAGCAACCTTCGAATCGTTACCCGTGCATCCGGCAAACACCGCACCCCCAACCAGCAGAAGTGCGAGAAACGTTTTCGATCTCACAATCTAACCCTCCGAATTGAGACGTCGCATCTCACGAACAATATCTTTCAGCGTGCCATAGGCTTCTCTGAGATAACGATTCGCATCTTTCAAAAACTGATGGCCTTCCCTGAAAAGCTTGTCAGCATCTTCAATGGAATCGATTTCACCGAACTTCTCTTTAGCAGCCGTGTTTTTCTCCTTGGCAAGCTCGATTTTTGAGTTGTAGTCGTCGAGCATTTCTTCAAGCTTTGACGTGTCTTTGCCAGCCTCATTCAGCTCTGCAATACGGGATTCAATTCGAGTTGAAACGCCTTCACCTTTCTCGATGATGCCATCAAGCCGCGCAGTTAACATCCATCCTGTGATCTGCTTTACACTAACCCTGCTTTCAGCCCATTTCCCACGAACAGCCCGGGCAATATCCAGAAGTTCCTGCCTAGTCGTTGCAGCTTCGATATTGCCTTTCGCGTTTTCAAGCCAGGTAATATAGGACTGGATTTCTGCGATTGCACTTTCTTTTTCATCTTCTGGAAGTGCGCGTGAAACCTCGATTTTTGTTTTCACAACCTCAAGATGTGAGATCATCGCATCCGTTGATCGCAAGAGAAAAATTTTCGCCCGTTCAAGACCCACTGCCGTGTCATTTGCGTTTCGTCTCACAGCAACTTTCTGCCGAGCTAAAACCAGGTCTGATCTCGCGTCTCGGTAAGCTTGAACGTTGTTTTTGTATTTTTCCCGCGCTAATTGATACCGCTCTACAGCCGTGGGTGTGCCCTCATCCCCCTGGGCAAAACCCAAGGGGATGGTTGTTGCAAGCACCAAAAAGACTGCTAGGAGCGCTGTTTTTCGATTCATATCTTCATTCTCCTTAATTTTTGGTCTTTTTATATTTTATCTGCTTCTCCGAGTTCTGTTGCCGCAACCGGGCTGAGTCCTCTGCTGCCCATGTCTGCAAATCCTCTTCCGCAGGCTGTGAGGTGTCCTTCGCCGCGAATATATACTGCGAGTTTTTCGCCTCGCACAGAGATCTTGCCTTTGCCGCGATAGACTGCCATTTCAGGTGTGATCCTGCGCACGGTTCCATCTCCATCGGTTTCGATGTGTGGGTGGTCTCCGAGCACGACTACAAGTCCTTTGCCCCGAAATGTCATTTTTCCTGTACCTGCAAGCAGCGCCCATCCCTTGCCTGAGCGGTCCATGCAATTCCCTGCGTGGTCTGCTGTGAGGGCGTTTGTTTCCTCTGCAAACACTGCTCCGGCGCCAAATAGTGCCAGAACCATCATGGCCATTACAGCCACATTTGCTATTTTTCCCATTTTATTTCACCTTTCAATTGTTTAGTCCCCCGGCAGGTTGCCGAAGGCCAAAAGACAGGCCCACCAGCGAATATTTAAGCATACTTTCAATGAAGCTTGGGAAATAAGCTTGATAACGCTTTATTTTACTTTAAGACGCGTGATTCAAAGTCGAATTACTTTATAAAAAGTGTTTTATACCTGCCACGCTTAACACAGGGCATGGGGCTAAAACCCGCTGTTGCAATACTGCTCATGCTTGCGCTCGTCTCTGGAGCTGAGGCAGCTGTTATCACAGGCAATGTTTATGAGTGGTCTACGCTGGAACCGATTAGCGACGTGATAGTTGAAATCAACACCGTGCCTGCTCAATCCATCGTAGTCAAATCCGGGTCCTACACATTTAACACCCCTCCAGGCACATATACAATCGAAGCCAAATATTATCGGCAAAACCTGCTCGAATATCACACGATCGAAGAGGTTACAATCACAGGCGACGGCGAGTTCACGCTGGATCTCATCATGTTTCCCACACTGGATGTGGAAGAGTTTTTTGAGTCTGACGATCTCTCAGTTGATGAATTATTCCAAGAACCGCGACCAATGGAAAATCGAAGTCCCATAATTTTAATGGGTGCAGCCGTAGCTTTTCTAGCTGTTTTAATCCTGATTTATCTCAGATTCAAGCCGAAAAAGTCTGAAGTCCAATGGCTTGTGGATGACACACTTCCAGAAGACCTTGAGAGGCTGCTTACTCTGCTCGATAAATCTGGCGGGCGTGCCACGCAAAAAGAACTTCGAAAAATGCTCGACTTATCAGAGGCAAAAGTTTCGCTGATGATAACTGATCTCCAGTCGCGGGGACTTGTTATAAAAATAAAAAAAGGAAGGGGAAATGTGGTTGTCAGAAAGAAAGAGGAGCGGTAGAAATTCCAATTTTACTTTTTGACGCCCACGAAAAGGGGGAAAACCGAGATCAACGCTCCAAAGAACAGGCTTGAAACAGCAGCAGAGGTATCGCCGACGCGAAGCCGGTCGATTCCTATTGCCACAAAGACCACGCCCACAAGCTTGGAGGCGAGATCTATTCGTTGGTGTATTGGTTCAATGACTTCCATGCTTTGAGTTAATCCCATACTATAGTTTCAGAAGCCCTTTTTCCATTATAACCGCCATCGCGCCCATAATCACTGCCATAAGCAGGATAAACATGGCGATAGCCGCACCTTTTTTACGCCTTCGAATATGTTTGAGCTGTCCTTCACCTGCGCCCTTGTTCCAACTGTCATAGAATGGAAGGAAGAGAAGCGCTGCACCAATCACCAATGGAGCCAGGAGGCCAACCATCTTTGCCGGGATTACGAGTAGATCCCATACCCAGAACCTGACAAAGCCGAATACTGATAGGAGATACCACTCAGGGTAGATGGGGTGGAGTGTTTTATTCGGATTGGCCTCCTCGCCCAGTGGCGCGGGCAAAATCGCAGCTAGCAGAAATAGTGCCGCGATTGTAAGAAGCATCATGCCGCCTTCGCTTAGGATTTCGCCGGGCCAAAACCGTGACCCAGAGTACTCCTTTACTGGTGCAATCAGCTTCTCAGATTCAGGCTTTTTTATGTCGACAACGATTTTTTCATTTTCATCCATTTTAAAGACCTCCAGACATGAAATCAGGATCCCTTTTACCAGATATCGATTGCCGCCTGATCATTGCGAACTTGACCATGAGAAGGCTGATTAGGGTTAGCGGGAGTACAAGCACGTGGAGGATGTAAAACCGGGTTAGGGTTTTTCCGCCAATTACGTCTCCAGCCTGGACAAGCTTAGCTAGTGGCGCCCCCACGATTGGGAAGGATGCTGTTATCTGCACAACGATGTTTGTCGCCCAATAACCTAACTGATTCCAGGGTAACACATAGCCTGTAAGCCCCTGTGTGATGGTTAGGGCTAGGAGTAAGAGTCCGAAGACCCAGCTCAGTTCCCTGGGCTTTTTATAGGCACCGGTGAAAAAGACACGTAGCATATGCAGAGAAACCGCTGCTACCATGAAGTTCGCCCCCCAATGATGGATGCCGCGTATCAGGCTGCCGAGATAGACGTCAGTCATGATGAAACGAACACTCTCATACGCCTCAGAGGGTGTTGGCCGATAATACATTGCAAGTAGCGGTCCTGTGAGCACCTGCAAAATAAACGCGGTAAGCGCTATTCCACCAAGACAATACATCGGGTTTGTTGCAAAATCCGGGATAGGTTTATTCAGCACACCGTCTACTGTTTTGTCAAGGCCGCTATCAAATGTGCTCTGCCAATTCGGGCTCTTGTTGTATTTGAAATACCGTTCCTCGAGCCAGCCTTTAACGCCGAACCAATTGTCCATATTAAGTTTAGCCATCTATACCACCGCCTTAAATGCTGCTAGGGATTTTACAAATCCCAAGTCCCGCCAGCCAGTTGCGATAAGCTCACCATCAACAACTTCAAGCGCAATTTCCGGTGGAGGTGAAGGAGATGGTCCGCCGAGAACCGCTGCTCCCTTGCTGAGATCATAGGTTGCAAAGTGGCATGGGCATTCGAGAATATTTGGTTCCTTAAAATTCGTAGCTATAATACACCCAAGATGGGGGCACTTCATTGTGTACGCTATGATTTCAGCAGGAACTCCCTCGTAGCCTTCGCCGCCGCTGATGTCTTTGCCTGAGCTTGCAGTCGACCCGATTTTCTGGTGTGAAGGTGGGCTTTGCATTCGAATAAGCATTCCTGGAAGCGCCACTTTACCGAAGTTGAAGTTGAACACATGAACTGTCGGGTAAGGCTCGATTTCTTCAACTGGCCCAAGATTGACAGGTCCCTTTGGTGTTTCGCCTTTCTCTGGAGGCCAGTCAGGATTGGGTGAAATATACTTGACAATAATTGGAAGTGGTGATGAAGCAGTTACAGCCGCACCGGCTACTCCCATATATTTTAGCATGTCTCGTCGTGTTAAGGTTTTCTTTTCCTCGTCCATTTCTAATCTCTCCTTCTCTAAATCCTCACATAGGAGCGTTCTTGAGGCATAACGCCTTTTTTGAGCGCGATGAAGATTATTGCTAGAATCGTCATGTTCAGCGCTGCTGCTATTCCCATCACCATTGAATCAGGCACATAGACCGCGATATACACGATGGCAAACCACAGGAATACATCAAGTATGAATCCTAAAACAACCACCATCTCCCAAAAGAGGGTTCCTGTCTCACGCCTTTCAATCTTAAGTATCTCCACTTTTAATCACCTCACACTCTAATTACGTAGTACATCCCCATAAGGGCCCAAATAATTCCCATAACCACATAGGTAATCTCCCAAGGCCACATCTCAGGCCCGGTGATAACGAAATCCGCCCACTCAAAATATATGTAGTGGACAACATCCTCAATTTCCTCATGGCTAAGCTCGCCACTCCAGGCAGGCATGGTTGTTCCTTCAATTCCGTCTTCCACTGAGTGTTTGAAGCTTTCAAGTCCCAGTGCCTCGAGCTTGCCCCGATCGTTTACCGCGGGTCCAACTCCGCCGTCGCCTTCTGCACCGTGGCAGCTTGCGCAGTGTTCTGAATATATATCCGCGCCGTTGTCAACAGACTTTTCAAAGTTAAATGCCCACACACCGCCTGCTGAGGCAAACAGTGACATCACAAGCATTGCAATCAGAATTATGTTTGCTTTTCTTTTCATCATTTCAACCGCCTCTATCTGTGCTCCATAGCATAGTAAATCCATATAAAGCACGTTAAGCCTGCCAAAAAGGACCCGGCCGCAAGAGGCCAAAAGGACTTCGGCAGAATCTTAAGCGTCATCGCTATCTGCGAGCTTGCTGTAAGTATTCCAAACATAAACAGCAGGACATGAGAGATATGCGTTTCATACTCTGGAATTTTAAACCGCGGATCTCCCTTTTCAAATTCAACTACTTCCCATTTCTCAGCCAATTACATCACCATCCGTACCTATCACTTTTAGAGTTATTTGGATTATATTTATTTTGGTTTAACATCTTCTATCACTCCTTATGATTTATCCAAGCTAAAAGCGCTATAATTGCAACACCGGTCCAGAGAAAGACAAAAGCAAAGCTTTTGATAAGTTCACCGAGGATTCCTTCAGTCTCAATTTCAGGCCGTTCAATGTCCAGTGTCACAGCGTTCTGCGCCGCGAGAACATCAGGATTTTTCATAAGCACAACCACATCGAGGATTTGCTGCTCTGAAAGTGACTCGGCAAAGGCCGGCATCCCGTTCGCAGTCCGACCATCCGCCACAACTGAGATAAGCTCGGCGTCTTCGCCTCCAGTGACAAAATCATTATTTGTCAGAGCCGGACCCACGCTTCCCTCCATATTCGCACCGTGACATGCAGCGCAATTATCCTTGTAAACCCGCACACCAAGAGTTGCATCACCCTCGGCAACTGCCAGAGGTGTTAGAAGAACAAAACTTGTGAACAGGACAAGTAAAAACGCTGTCAGATCATTCTTCATCTTTCTTGCCTCCTTTTAAAACTGATACAATATTTCTACCAAAGACTACGAGAACCACGATTAAAGCGAGAACAAGTCCGCCCAAAACATAAAGCGGATTTATCGCGGGACCAGTTTCAATACTGCTTGTGTCAATGTTTAAATCATCTGAGATTATATCTTCAAGAGGCCGACCCGTTAGATAGCTTTCAGCCTCATCCAACTCGATTTTCGCAAGACCCTCGTTACCAGTCACAACATAATTCGCGCCGTTTGTGATATGTTGATTTGCAATGTCAAGCGCGTCATCAGATTGTGAGCCGCTTTTCTCCGCTGCCTTTAGCTCTTTATAGAGTTCAACTGCACGCTTCAAAGTATCTGACTCCCGAAATGACGCGGAAATCTTCTGATCAATCGGTGTTCCGCCGTTGAAGATTAGGATGAAATGCGCGTTAAAACCTGAAACACCCTGCCAGATCATCCGCCAGGGCACAGGGTCATGTTTAGTATATAAGAAGCCTTCCGGTGTGTGAACCCGAAAGCTTCCAGAATCGAAATCCGCTGAAACACTGCTTCCGTCGGCCATGATAAACGTGGGACTGGAAAACTGCACTGTAGCCTTGTATTCAGAACCTTCTTTTTGTAGAAGACCTTTGGAATTGAAGTTAATGAGAAGCCGCTCTGACTGCCCAGGTTCAAGCTGAGATGGGAGAGTAATTGTGATTGTGCTAATGCCGCCGGACTGTTGAACCTCAACCTGTAGAACAGCCGCGTCACCTTCATCGTCGAAGGAAAGTTTCTCCTCCTCAAGATATTCAAGGCTTTCAGCAGCAAGGGATATTTCAAGGCCAGCTATATCCTCTGTGCCAGTGTTTTTCATGTTCAGAAATAATTGGATGTGCTCCTCTGCGGGCGGGACAAAATCCACGGACACTTCCCATGATGAGACGCTTCCAGCGGCCTGCACACTCCCAACTGATGTGAGAAGCACAATCGCAATCACTGCACAAAGTACGGCGGATTTCAACTTACATCACCCTTAGGGCACTATCTCCACAACCGATAGATCCACATCTTCACGGGGAGTGAGCTCAATAAACTCTAGCTGAGCGTTCATATCCGTTTCCTTGTGAACTGTTGTAACACCGCCAACGTGACAGTTGAGACATGTGGCTTTACCGTTAGTAATGTGTATATCTATATAGTCGCCTTCATAGTGACACTGCTGACAGACAACAATGTCTCCTTGCAGGGCCTTGGGCTTGACCAGTTTTCCGTCAACAATATGACATCTCTGGCACTGCAGTTCTCCAGAATCAACCTTGTCGCCGTGTATTGTGTGGATGCTGAATCCGTGACATTGTACGCATATTCTGGGTTCGCTTTCTTTTGCTTCTGCAAGTATTGTTATTGATTCAGGGTTGTGGAACTGTTGTGTTATTTTGTGACAGTCTGTACACCAGAATCTTACTTCTTGCATTTGGGCGAGTGTGGTTTTGCTGTGGATCGCGTCTTCTGCGAGTTCGTCGAATTTTGCATCGTATGCGGTTTTTACTGTATCGATTTTGCTCGTGTAGCTTGTTGCGGTAACCCAGTAAACCATTCCCATTGCAACACCTAATATTAACATCAAAGCTACGAGAGCTTGTGCCAGTGCAGTTGTATCCTTCTCCATATTCATCCCTTTTCTTTATCTTTTAGTTAATTTAATTTTACTAAACTACAGTTTATTATTTATAAACTTTTCGGACACTAACAATAGTTACAGATGACATTTTTACAAATCCAGACATAAAAATTTCTAGAGCCAGTAGCAATCCAAAAAGAACAATAGAATAAAAAAAAATAAAAAAAAGTAAAGTAAAAATATTTTACTTCACTCTTTTCACGATCTCAGCCACAAGTTCTCTCTTCTCTTCCCGTGGCAGACGCTCGATCCCGCTGAGAATTGAGACTGCATCCATCTCAGGCAAAATTTCAGAAACCGATACACTCGGAATAAGCTCTTCTGCAACTGGTTCGGCTGTTTGAACAGGTGCTGTCATCGAAACAGGCAGTATGTTGTTTTCAATTGCTTTCCATGCCACTAGCATAGTTACAAATCCCCATCCGCCGGCGAGCGCTATCATTCCCCAGTAGAGGTAGGCTCCAGCAAGCAGGGTTATCTGCGAAGGAATTATCGGATTCATTGCCAGAAGGACTACTGCCGCAGGAAGTAATGCAAGTCCTTTTAGCGCTGTGCTCCTGAGTTCTCTGCTTGTGATTGTGTAATACAAGCTTATAGGTGTCCCGAATCCAGGAAGGAAACAGGCCATTTTTTTTGCCGCTGCGTTCATTTTTTTTCACCCCATGCATTAAATTTTATTTTACTAATTAAAAAAGAATCCACTAGTATATAAAACTTGTGGTAATGTCATGATTTATAGTGAAAGATTGTCACGTTGGCTCCAGAAAACATGAATTACAGAAAATTTACCTACTGACCAGATTTCAGGAGCCAAATGACAAAAAAGATACATTCAACATACACACCCTAATGATTTATATAGTGGGTTATTCAATTTTATTTTACGAGGCAAAACTTAAATGAACTTTTGTAACGTGAAAAATATGGATCGCAAAAAAATCATTATAATACTATTATTACTAATACTCTTGCCAACAGCAGGGGCTGAATCAACAATTCTCACAGCCAACAGGGCGCAGGGAATCATCGAACTCGACGGCCACCCACTGGAAGAAGACTGGAAAAACGCGCCAGAAATGACCGTGCAAATCCAAGACGGAAGCATAGGCGAAATCGATGTAAACCTAAAAGCACTCTATGATTCAGAGTATATCTATTTCTATATTAGCTGGCCCGACACCACACAAAGCATTTAAAAAGACATGTGGACCTTTAATGGAGAACGCTGGACCCGTTCAGGCGACGAAGACCGAATCGCCTTTTTCTGGAATATCGATGACTCAATTGAAGGATTCAACATCGGTGGATGTGCAATGCTTTGCCACGGCGACAGAATGCACACCAACGGCCCTCGCGAGCTGGGAGACCTCTGGCACTGGCAGGCGGGCAGAACAAATCCCATAGGCTACGCCGACGACGGATGGATGGATGACACAGTTTTGCATGGATACACCCAGTCAGCAAGAAAAGCAGGACTTCATCTCGACGGAACCGCTGCACTAGGGGAAACCGGTTATGTTAAAAACCTCAATTCCGCTGGAAACGGCCCTCGCTACTATGAGCCAAACAGTGAAATCGAAGGTGACAGTCAACTGTTATTTGCAAGCGAAATTGAACGCAGCGAAGCAAAAGAGATAACCGAAAACAATGAGTTCGAAACAGGCACAAAAGTTCCCGGATATATACTGAATCAGCCCGCTGATAACAGGGGCGATATTGAAGCTAAAGGCAGGTGGTCGGCTGGTGTCTGGCAGCTTGAGTTAAAGCGAAAACTCAACACAGGCTATGAAAATGACGTGCAATTCGATGTTACAAGCACATATCGATTCGGCATTGCTGTGATGGATGATACAGGCGGTTTTGAAGCCTTTGGAATGGGGCATAGCTTCGATCTTGGCGCTCGAACCCTTGAATTCGGAGGCATCGGGTCTGAAGAGGTTACACGGCTTGGGCTGATAAGCGACTATCTCACTGTAGCAGAATCTCATGCCCGTAAAAACGAGTCTGAACTCGCGCTTTCCAATATCGGAGACGCCCTTATAATATACAATGAAATAAGCGTTGAAGTTGCCGATGCAGACCCAGAGCTATACTTAACATCTAAAAAACAGTTTATGGAAGTAAATCGCATCCCAGCTCTCGCAGGTATCACGGCTCTGAAAAAAAATATTGTAGATACAAAGCTGACTTTTCAGGGCAAGCGCTCGCCGCTTGAGCCTTCACTTAAACTTCGGCTTCTCGTGCTCTGGGGTAGGCTTCAGCTCTATGCGCTCATACTTCTCGCAATCGCCTCGCTCGCGCCAATCTATCGCGCGGCCCGTGTGGGCAGAAAACCCCAGTTCAGGCGTCTATCGGTGTTTATCATGGTAATTGTCATCCCACTTTTGTTCGAGGGAGTGGGACGGATTGGAATACTACTGAAAATATCATTTCTGCAAAACTTCAGCTTCCTGACTAATGAACTTGCCACGCTTCAATGGGCGATTCTCATGTTCTTCGGGCTTTTCATCGCAAAATCAGGTTTTGAAGAAGTTGAAAGAAGCATCGAGTCCCTTGAATTTTACAGCTCGAAGCTTGAAGATGATATTGACAAGATGAAAAAACTTGAAGAAGAGCTTCGATCATCTGAGGAGCGGTATCGCAGTATTTTTGAGGCATCACCAATCGGGATCGTTGAGGTGGGGTCGAAAGAAGAGATTTTGAGCTGCAACGAGGCTGCGTCCAAGATTCTGGGCTGCGATGATTCATCTTGTGAAGGAAAAAATATACTTGATTTTATAGTTGATTCCGATGAGCGCTCTGAAATTGAAGGTTCGCTTCAGAAAGGTGAAACTGTTAAAGACCGTTTAATCGCATTCAGCCACTCTGGAAATGCGCGGATGGTCAGTCTTTCCATCAAAACGATAACTGATAAGCAGGGTGCGCCGGTGAGGTCTGAAATCGCGCTTATGGATGTAACAGATCGGATACGGTCTCAGGCTGATAAAAAAAGGCTTGAAGAAGAGCTCGCACACTCAGCGCGGCTTGCCTCAATTGGTAAGCTTGCAATGGGTTTTGCCCATGAAATAAGTAATCCACTTACAAATATTCAGCTTGCAACAGAGCTGCTTGAGCGCAAAACAAGTAACAAGGCTATTTTAGATCGGGTTGATGTGATTACTAAAAACGTTGATCTAGCCTCATCTGTTGTGCGAAATCTGCTGGATTTCTCACGCCAAACCCAGCTTGACATTAGACCCGCAGACCTTGGCTTGATTGTTGAAGATTCGATTGAAATGGCGTCACCCCGGCTAAAAGAAGTGAAGATTGTTAAAAAAATCGGCAGAATTCCAAACATTATGGGCGATGAAAAACAGCTCAAACAAGTCTTTGCAAACATACTTATCAACGCGGCACAGGCTATGTCAAATGGAGGGAAGCTCACTGTGAAAACAAGCTTTGATGATAGGTTTGCAACTGTCAGCTTCTCTGATACAGGCGTCGGGATTTCAGATGAAAACATCAAACATATCTTCGACCCGTTTTTCACAACAAAAGAAGTTGGCACCGGCACCGGACTCGGCCTCTCGCTTGCCTATGGAATTGTCAAAGTCCAGGGAGGCGACATCACAGTTGAAAGCAAGCAGGGTACTGGCACGACCTTTACTGTTCACATGCCCCTTTCAGCAGAGCACGGGGGAAAGATTCAATAATGAGGGAACTAATTTGGAAAATAAGTTGTAGAGGGATTTGGATATGGTAAAAATACTCATAGTAGACGATGACGTGCAAATCGGCGAACAGCTCAAAGAGATATTAGATTCAAACGGGCATGACGTACTGTACCTGAGTAACAGCGAAGATGCGCTAAAGATTAAAGAAGAATTTGACATCATACTTTTAGATCTGGTCATGCCAAAAGTTGATGGACTCTATCTGCTTTCACATTTCAAAAAGACCCATCCCAACACGCAGATACTGATGATAACAGCATTCGCTACAATTGATAGCGCGGTTTCAGCCATGCGCAGAGGCGCGACAGATTACATCTCAAAGCCCTTTAGAAGCAAACAGATTGAAACAGCGATTCAGCGCGCAATGGAAGAAGCGAAATTCGCAAATAAAATCGAGGAGAAAAAAACTGTTCTCGCCCAGCCCTATGATGAAGAGGTGCAGGAGGTCTTAAGCACAATTGCAAACTCTATTAGACAGGGTATTGTAGATATGATGAAGGTCTATGGCCGGGCTGGTTTTGGTGAGATCCGCACATTTCTGAATATCGAGGATTCCCCTAAGCTATCTTTTCATCTGCGAAAGCTCATGGCCTCAGGTCTTTTAGAGCAAGACCGGGACAAGAAATACATGCTCAGCGAGAAGGGTGAGAAGGTTGTTGAATCCCTTGATCAACTGAAACTCGGCATGCGTTAACACAATTGCCGTTAAAATATTTTTTATACACAGGGGGGAAGCTGGGTTTTTTATTGCAGCCCTTTCCCAGCGTAAAACTAATTTTATTGATGTTAAAATTAAATTAACTTCTGGGTTTATATAAGAAAAACATAATTTCTTTTATTAAAGAAGGTGATTTGATGGGATTACGGGACAGGTACAAAAAAAGCAGGGTGAATAAAGGACTTTCAATAATTATCGGAGCAGCCAAATCACATATTATACTGACAGTGTTTTTACTCATAATAGTTCTGGTTGGAGGCTCATTCGCAGGCTACAAAACCACGAAATGGATGGAAACAGCAGAGTTCTGCGCAATCGCCATATGCCACGAGTCAATGGCGCCCTACGGTGAAGCCTGGAGACCATCTGCACATGCCCAACAAGACCATGGATACAAATGCATGGAGTGTCATGCTGAAGTAAGGATTGGACCAGTCGATACCAAATATTTTGGAACCCTTATGTCGCATGCATTAGACGGCGCACCTCTAGCTGTAGCGGTTGTTCAGGGAAAGATACCTCACACCGAGTTTGACCCTTATATTCCAAACGTTCCAAGCGAAAGATGCCTGAGATGTCATGCACCGGATTCAACCCGTGAAGACGGATTTCCAGTAACAGCAGAAGATCATTCAAGCCCAATAGATGTTTCAGAGATGTTTGAATGGACCATTGAAAACCCACGTGGAAACAAGTATAACTGTAAAAACTGCCATACCGCTATTGCACACCCCACAGACACAGAAATCCTCCCCTCTGAAAGAGGCGAAAAATATGATAACACCCATCCAGGTTTTCCAAAAATCGATTTCGGCCCCTGGCAGCAGGCTCACTATCACCTGTTAAACACAGATGCAAATGAAAAAGAGTTTGTTTACACTGGTGAAAGTCAGGGAACCGAGTTCCAGCTCACTGGAAGCGAAATCGAAATCAACGGCGTCCAGAGACAGCTTGACCGCGACATGTGCCTCATATGTCACAAGCTGGAAAATCTGAGACCTGAGAATATGGATGGAAAATGTCAGGGATGCCATAACCAGGGGGAGATAACAATGTTCCATCACGAACCAATCCTACATCTGCCAAATCCAAATAATAACTTCGGGACCACCGGCGTAGTGGGTGGCCCGGTTGCAGGCGACGGAGGTGATTCAGGTGGGCATTAAAACAAAGATAAGCATATTAGTCCTATTATCAGCTTTGGGAGTAGCCCTGTTCACAGGGATAGTTGCAAACGCCGAGCAGCATGAACAGACACCAGCGCCAGTGGTAACAAGTTCCAAAATCGAGCTTGTAGGCGTGGACATATGTTTTGAATGCCATGACGCCGAGCACACACTGAGTTTCCACTATCCTGACACGATAATGGAGATTGAAGAGTTCAAAGGTATTCGGCGCAGGATTTGTGTTGACTGCCACGGACCGACAGGAACTGACCCTGACAGCCCGATGACTCCTGACAGCAAAATTACTTGGGTTGAGGAAGAAGGTCATTTCAGGCTTTCATCTGACGTGCCGCATGGAATTCACCTAAATAAGGTTGAAAGTGGCGCGATGGCCTGCGAAACATGCCATCTCATTAAAGACGGTGACCCAACGCAGCTTGGAAGCGAGCTTGCCAATCCGGTTCCAGGCGAGGGTCAGATACTTGTGTGTCAGATGTGTCATCTTCCAAGCGACCCCGGCAACTACATTAGTGTACATATCTTTTCAGGTCATCAGGTGTGCAGCACCTGCCACACAGGCGAGATTAAGGATATTCACAAGCGTGCAACCGGCAAACTTGGACGGACTTCATAGATTTGTGAAGTCCATTTCTTTCTCTTTTTTTCTTTGTTTTCATTCCGATATTTGAGCATCCAGCTTTAGTATAATGATATCAACTGAACAATAATTTAATTCACAACAATTACTATTGGATATGCAGCGTTGTCAGGCTTCTTTCTGCAGCACGCGGATGTAATTAACAATAAGCCACATTTCTTCGTCGCTCATCAGTTCGCCCCATGCAAGCATTTTTGTATCGTTCACACCGCTTTTTGTAGCCCAGAAAAGCTCGCCGTCCGTGCGCCTTTCCACTGAACTGCTTACAAGCGAGCTGGGCTCAACCCGAAAACTCTTTGAAACCTCTTCATCACCCCGGCCCGAAAATCCGTGGCACATAGAACAAAATATCTCATATTTATCTTTTCCAATAGCCAGATTAGAATCCGACTTAGAAACAGGATTTTCAATCGCCTTTGCCTCCTCAGGATAAGGGACTGGTACAAACTTTTTTTCAACTGTTGTTGTGCTTTGCAGACAGCCTGAAAAAAGCGCGCCCACAGCTAGCAGCATCAGAAAGATTGGTTTGACATATTTCATCCACTGAATGCTTGTTGAAACAGTTTATTTATAGTTTGCGCAGCACACCCGGAGGAATTAGCGATATGACTCGTAGTCGTCGAGATTCCAGACCCGTGATTTCGCCTCTTTATCAGTGATTACTTTGCCGATTTCGCACATGATGGATTCAGCTACTTCCAGTTCTTTTCGGATTTCAATCTTTGCAGTTTCATCGGTTTCAGCTTCAAGACGCGCCGCTATGAGATCGATTGCAATCTGCTGGTCCTCAAGCGCGGTGACAGTTGCGTCCTGCACCCATTTTGATGTCATGCTCCGGTCGATGTCTGCTCCGTATTCAAACTCGCGGTAGATGTCTTTGAGTATGTTTTCAGAGTCTTCACGCACCTCTTTAAGCGCGCGGCGCAGGTTGTTGAGATTCAGCGTGGTCCAATCCAATGGTTCGCGTCTTATCTGCCCGCCAAGTCGGTGCGCGACGAGATAGAATGGGAACAAGCGTTTTATCACTTTACCAGGCGGTGAAACAGCGTTTCCGTCAGGGCCCACTCCTTTGGGAACAACGCCTTGTATCGCTAGACGCGCAACCTCTGGGCGCACAATCTCTTTTGGCGGCAGAAAACCGTATCGCATGAGATCCCGAATCCCTGTTCCAGAAACTCCGATTGTGAACTCTGGGCCGTGTTTACATGTGTCATCAGTTACAGTGTGACCACACCTTGCGCAGTAATAGACTTCTCTGAAAAACACAGGTTTAATCCCTAGCTCAGCCAAATCATATTCGTCGAATGCACTGTGCGCCTCGTATTTGCCGAAATAGTCGCCCACGCCTGCGTAGTCTCGTCCGAAGGCGATTGCTGTTGCGCCATAGTTTCGTGAGATAATCGCGTGCAGCACCGCTTCGCGTGGTCCTGCGAATATGTAGGTGATCTTCTGCGGCAAAAGCAGCACTTTATGTTTTGGATAATAATTTTTAAAAAGCACTTCGTAGCAGGCGACCCGGTATTCAGAGGTGATCTGCTCTTTTTTCGCCATTGTAACAAGAGGCGCGGCCATAAGCATGTCATAGTGTTCCATCAGGTTTCGCTGGATGTGTTCGTGTCCACGGTGCACAGGGTTTGCACCAGTCCAAAAAGCAACAACATCGCGGGCGCCCTGTTTTTTGATTTCAGCCCGGGACTGTTCCGGTGTTTTTCTAAATGGTTCAAAAGCACCCCAGTCCGGTCGTTTGTAGAGTTCAAGCCTGCCTGCAAGCGATACATCACCCATCCGCTGGTAGACTTGTCGCACGCCAGGATGTTTTTCATCGGTTGTTCCAAATATCTTTTGAGCCCGTTCTTTTTTATCGTAGCTCCATTTTTCCTCTACTTCCAGTGTTGCAACTGCTTCTCTGTTCTGGTTGAGTAGAACTATTGTTTCGCCTTCACCGACTTTTGATGCGATTGTTTCAGCGTTTCGCTTGCCTGCCGGCGCGAATGAGAGCACCACTGGAAAGGGGTGTCCGTCTGCAAGCCTGCCTTCGGAGAGCACGCTGTGGTAGTCTGCTCCGGTCATGAAGCCGTGGAGCGGGGCAAGGGCGCCAACCGCTATCATTTCACTTGTAATCCAGGCTTCTTCATCTATCATTACGCTGGGCGTGCCTTTCTTAAGTTCTTCTAGCTCAGCCTGCGATTTATCCTCTACAATACGTGATTTCGATGCCATGTTTATTCAACCGTTATCGTTTTTCTAGTCTCCCATTCGCCGTGAAGATTGCATCGTTCAACAGCGCGGATTTCAGATGTTTCATTGAGTTTAACAGCAAAAGTTATCTTCGGATTTACAGCGGGTGTGAGCTGTACTGATGCAAGCGTGATTTCTCCGCGCATAAGAGTTATTGATTGTATGCTGTGACCGGGCTCGCTGGGATGTGTGAGAAGCCGTCCAACCTCGATTGTAACTTCAAACTTTTCGCCTGCTGAAACCGAATTCGGTGCGTCAATAGCGGGCAGATGCTTTTTTTCAAGGTCAGTTAAATCAGCTGTATCCCCAGCCCTGTTTACTGCTGCAAATAAATCGTCTACCATTCAATTCACCTCCAAAGTTAGTTTAGCGCCTTCAAGCGTTATATGTTTTATGGGCCCCAGACAAAAGCTTTATCTGTCGAATCTCGAAAGAAGTTTATTTGATGAAGAAGGAATCAAGCGACTTCAGATGCCGGCGCTGCGGAAAATGCTGCAAGGAAAACTGGGAGATAATCGTTGAATTTGAATCTGACATATTCCGCTGGATAGAAGAGAAACGATTTGACATACTTGAAAAAATCGTCTTAAACCCACGTTATATTCTTGCGCCTGAACGCTATGAGGGCGAGCCTCAGTGGATACTTGACTGCGGCCACGTACTCTTCGGCGACACATCAAATAAATGCCCTTTTCTCATCGACTCAGAGAATAAATCATCGGCTGGATGCTTCATCCACAGCACCCGCCCAGAAGTGTGCAGGCGTTTTCCCCGTGACTCAACCGGTAGAGTGCGAACCGATATACTCGACGTCTGTGACGCAACGATTTTCCACCATTCCCGCGCCGCAGAAAACCAGGGGCTGAGCTTCATGGAATATATGGAGCGCGAATATCAAAGCCGCGAAGGCGAGCCAATGCCACCACGAAAACATGAGCTGGCCGAGATTGCAGGCCTATTCAAAAAAGGCGATTTAAAGATAAGTTTCACAAGCGAAATCAGCCTGAAACTCGCAGAAGACCTGGTAGAGCGAATCAAACTTGAAACACTGAAAAAAACAAGGTGACAACTTATTTTTTCAACAGATTATCCAAGTTGTCAAACTTCACATCCAGCCCAGAAAGGGTTCGCGTATAATATGCGCATTTAGTTGAGTTTGTGCCCAGCGAGCTAATTCCCATTTCTTCAAGGGGCTGCACAACCATGCACGTGTCAGAAATCAAGCGGATGTTCGGATTTTTAATCTTACTTTCGAGTTGTTTTTGCACTGCCCGCGATGTGTAAACCCAGACCTCGCGTTTAGGCTTAGCCTCGACTACCTGTTTGATTTCTTCAAGCGTGCAATGGGGGCAGCCGATGCAAAGAATATCAGGCTCGTCGCAGGTATTCAAATCCTCGGTGACTGTTACGCGTTCAGCACCGGTGTAATCAAATGTTTCCAGCGCGCGAGTTTCTCCAATATCGTTGGGTGTGACACCATCAATATGAAACATTGAGACTTTACCTGTGGCAAGCCCTGCTGAAAGAGCTTTCATTCCTTCAATGCCAGGCGATATTCCCCTGAAAAAGGGTATAGCGTCAAAGTGTTTGCCAATATAATATCCGAGAGATGAATAATCGTTTACAGACTCCATCTTTTCAGCGACATTCACAATAAGTGTTGGAGCGCGGTTTTCATCGAGGTGTAAGCCATATAATGGTGTTTTACCGGTGATTGCTGACGCGAGCGCGGTTATCGCACTTTCACGGTTTGTTCGCGCGCCGAGAGCCGAGTTCGCGTATGCCACTGCCGATGACTCTGCAAAGGCGATGTGCTCACCGAAATCAGGTTTATTCCCCGCAAGATAAGGTGTGCAAGTGCAGCTTGGTGTTGCGCCAAGCATTTCATATGCTTCGAGTATCTCGCGCTGCTTTTCCAAAAACTTTTGTGGCACATCCGGGTTTTTCTGCTCCAAGTCAATTCCAGCCGGATTCAGCGTTGAATAAACCGAGGTTTTTGCTCCGAGACCTGCCATGTCCTGCAAAAACTCAAGCCCCGCATCGCCTATCGTCTTGTATGACACGCCTGATATCTGCACCCGCTCAACAGGGATAAGCTGCTTTGCATCGTTAATGTCGCCGATTGATGCGAGTATCTCCATTGCCTTTTGCATTCCCTCGCCGCCCTCGCCTGAAAGTAGCTTCTCCTCCACTCGCGTTAAATTCATCTGCTGCTCACCTTCTTTCGAATTTCATCTGCGATAAACACAGTACTTGAGACAAGTGTAACAAGGGCAAGATCGCCCAGTGTCAGCGGGGTTGTTCCAAACATCTTTTGTAGCAAGGGGAGATATATTACAGCGAGCTGAAGCGCAATTGAAGCACCGATTGCCAGTATAACATATCTGTTTGAAAAAAGTCCGAGTTTAAAAACGGATTTCTCCTCTGAACGGCAATTCAACGCGTTAAACATCTGAAACATGACAAAGACGGTAAACGCCATTGTAACCACTCTTTCAGGAGCTGAATTAAGACTTAACTCATGGAAAAACACTGCAAGCGTTCCAACAATCATAATCACCGCGCCGAGTGCGATGTTTGAAATCATGCGCCTGTTAACAATGGCTTCCTTCTGGTCCCGGGGCCGGCGGCTAATGATATCAGGGTCAAGCGGTTCAACACCGAGACTCTGCGCAGGCGGTCCGTCCATGATAATGTTTATCCACAGGATTTGAATCGGGTTCAACGGGAGCGGGAGTCCAAGTAGCGTTGAAAATGCGATGACACTGATTGCTGCAACGCTTGTTGTAAGCTCGAAACGCAGGAAATTTTTGATGTTATTATAGATGGATTTTCCCTCTTCAATTGCTGAGACAATGGTTGCGAAGTTGTCGTCGACAAGAATCATCTCCGCAGTTTCACGGGCGACATCTGTTCCGCTGCGGCCCATTGCAACACCGATGTCAGCGGCTTTGAGTGCTGGCGCGTCGTTTACACCATCACCGGTCATCGCAACTACATGCCCTCTGCTTTGAAGCGCCCTGACAATCTTGAGCTTATGTTCAGGCGAGGTCCTGTAAAATACATCCACATTTCCTGCGATTTCAGAAAGCTCGGACTTAGTCATCGCATCAAGTTCTGCACCTGATACTGCGACACCTTCAGAAGGATAGAATCCCAGCTCCTTTGTAACTGCGATTGCGGTTTCGCGCGCGTCACCGGTTATCATGGCAATGTGCACACCGCTATCCCGCGCCATTTTAATCGCTTCCTCCACACCCTTTCGCGGCGGGTCAATCATCCCTGCAATCCCTAAAAATATCTGCTCATCCTGGCTGGGTCCGGATGCAAGTGCAATCACACGCAGCGCTTCATCTGCAAGACCACGGCTTACCATGAGTATCTCTTTTTTACGTGCCCACGTAAGCGGCTGCACACCGTTTTCCCCATAGAAATACGTGCATTTATCGAGCACCCGTTCAACTGCTCCTTTGAAAAAATATTCAGAGCCGGATGCTGTGTTGTATGCCATCATCATCCATTTTCTCTCAGAATCAAAAGGCGTTTCGTCGATGCGCTCAAGACTTGCTCGCTCGTCAGAAAGACCTGCTTTATAGGCTGCAGCGAGTAGCGCACCTTCAGTGGGCTGGCCGACTAAACCGTTGTTTAGACTTGCAGTGTTACAGAGACTTGCGCAACGCAGAAGCGCCAAAAGACCAGTGTCGTTTTGGGCGGTGATTACGCTGCCCTCTAGTTGAAACTCTCCTGCTCCAGTGTAGCCAAGTCCTGTGACATCAAATAACTCGGTTGTGTAGATTTTTCTGACAGTCATCTCGTTCTGCGTGAGAGTGCCAGTTTTATCTGTGCAGATAATTGTTGTTGAGCCAAGCGTTTCAACAGCGGGAAGCCTGCGCACAATTGCGTTGTTCTTCGCCATACGCGTCACGCCGATTGCTAGCGTGATTGTCACAACTATTGGAAGCCCCTCAGGGATTGCTGCAACAGCGAGGCTGACTCCGACCATAAACATCTCAAGAACAGGCTTTCCACCTGCCACGCCGACAGCTGAAATCATGGCTATAACAAGTAGCGCGGCAAAGGATATCTGTTTCCCAAGCTGGTCAAGCTTTTTCTGAAGCGGCGTTTTCACGCGGTCAGCGTCCTGCAGAATCGATGAAATCCTGCCAAGCCCGGTATTGTCCCCGGTTGCCACCACAATTCCGCGGCCTTTCCCGCTGGAAACAATGGTCCCCATAAAAGCCATATTACTCTGCTCAGCAAGAATCACATCTCCGCTTGAAAGTGCCGCGGTTTTCTTGCCTGAGGGTTCCGATTCCCCGGTTAGCGTGGACTCATCAATCTGTAGACCCGCTGCTTCAAAGAGCCTGAGGTCTGCTGGCACACGCCCGCCAACATTCAGCAATACAATGTCGCCTGGCACAAGCTCCTCCGAAGCAATTTCAGATACTACTCCCTCTCGTATCACATGGCATGTGTATTTTGTAAGCCGCTTCAATTCAGCAACTGATTTCTCGCTGCGATACTCCTGTGTGAATCCGAGGGTTACAACAAGCACCACTGCCACACTGATTCCGATTGCATCGTCTACTTGGTCGATAAAAACTGAAACCGCAGCAGAGGCGAGCAGAAGCAGAATCAGTGGGTCAGCGAATTTTTTTAAAAACAACAGAACCGGTGATTCACCGCGCGACTCAGTAAGCCTGTTTGCGCCCAGATCGTTGAAACGAGTTAATGCTTCAGAACTAGTGAGACCGGAACCCGTGGTTTCAAGAGCGGCAAAAACCTCATCAGCCTCGAATTTATAGGCCTGCTCAGACTTTGCGCTTTGGTATCTGTGCAAACTCATATTCTGGTTCCCTGCCGAGCGGAATTGTTGCGTCCAATCCCACCTTCGTAGTCAAGCCATCTTCATCAGTCGAAGGGTCGAGTGTTGAACCACGCATATCACGGTAAACATAGGCATCTTTATGCGCCTGAAAACGGGTTGAAACAGCGTATTCAAGCTCTTCAGAGTTGAAAATATCTATATCATCGTTGACAATTATCACATGCTTCATACTCTGATGACCTGCAAAAGCACGCTCAATCACCTTCTCGATGTCACCTGGCGTCTCGGCTAGTGAGACCGCGCCATGCAACCAGTTTTTCCCGCCGACAGTGAGACACGCATTTGAAACCTGGGCAACCTCGGATACAGAGCTAAAAATTCCAGGCTCACGCGGCATGCCCATGAAAAGCCGGTGCTCGATGCTTGCAGGCAGAAGCGCCTGATAAATCGCGCTACGCCTGTGGGTGACCTTTGTAACCTCAATTACAGGTTCATTACGGATTCTGTCATATGTTCCAGTCACATCTGCAAACGGCCCTTCAGGTTCACGCACACCGGCAAGAATTTTGCCTTCAATCACAAACTCCGAGTGCGCTGGAACCTCGATGTCCACGGTTTTGCATTTCACAAGCTTCAGCGGTCCACCCATAATCGCGCCTGCAAATGAGAATTCGTCATAACCCTGCTGCGGCGAATAAGAGGCTGCGAAAAAGACTCGGGGGTCAAGCCCGATTGCAATCGCGATTTCAAGGTCTTCGCCGCGCTCTTCGGCTCGGTCCATAAAGCTGCGCAGATGTCGGGGGACAATTCGTATTCCAAGCTTGCCGTCATCGCGAATAAGCATCCGGTGAATCGACACGTTCCTGCCGTATTCAGGGTCTTTTGCAATCACGATTCCAGAGGTGATGTATCTGCCGCCGTCCTTTTCAAAGTGGCTGATAAATGGGATGTCTGCTAGGCTGCACTCCAGCTCCTGACATGCGCCGGAGCCGACTATCACAGGTTCAACTGGGTTTTTCGAGCGTTCATCTACATATTCGATGAAACCATGTTTGTCTGTTCCAAGCGCCCGATACACGTCGTCGCGGCAGGTAATCACGTTTCCTACGACATCGAATTTATAGCCTGGCACATCCCTGAAAACAAGGGTTTTATCAGGGTTTTCAAAGAGGTCGCGTGCAATCTCAAAATCAACAGACCGCCCACTTCGAGTCTCAGGCTTTCCGATGAAACTACGTAGATCCACCGCTCCACCTCCGATACAAATCATTTTCAATCTCTAGGCTGTCAAGAATTTTTCCAACAACAAAATCAATCATGTCTTCAACACTCCGTGGTTTGTGATAAAAAGCGGGCATCGCCGGAAGCACCGTCACGCCGAGCCTACTGAGTTTAAGCATGTTTTCAAGGTGTATTGCAGATAGCGGTGTTTCACGGGGGACGATTACGAGTCTGCGCTGTTCTTTAATCATCACATCAGCAGTCCGAGCGATGAGATTTGACGCGTAGCCGGATGCGACTGCTGAAAGCGTTTTCATCGAGCAAGGCACAATAATCATCGCGTCAAGCTTGAACGACCCGCTTGCAACACCTGCATCGATTTCTGCTTCAGAAGTAAAACCACCAAGAGCCTCGGCCCCGCTGTCTTCAAGCTCGTAGGCCATAACTTTTCGGGCTGCATTTGAAACAATGGGTGTGACATCTATGCCGCGGCTTTCAAGCTCTTCAATCAGCCTCAGGCCGTAAACCGTTCCAGAGGCTCCTGTTAACGCCACTGCTATCTTCATAAAAACAGCTTATACATTAATACAATATATAAAATACCCTCCTGAATCTCTGAACAACAGTCTAAAAGAAATACCAGCCGAGAGATACATAAACTTGAATATACCCCCCCTAATCAAATTGAGAAAAAACACAGATTGGTATTCCATTAAAACTCTTAATTTTTCCTATCTTTTATGCTTTTTAAAACCTCATAAATTCCTATAATCCAAATAGGGGAAAAAAGAATAGATGATGCAACCCAAGCGACGGTTAATATTGATTTTTCATCGCCCGTTGTATTCTTTGAAATGTTATATATGATTATTACAGTAATTAGGGAGAATAATCCAGCAAATAAAGTATGATTCCGACTTTCATAGTCTGTTAAAGTTTTAATCATAAAATCTTTTAATGACATATGATTCCAATTTATATTATCCCAAATATTTTAAATACTCTTTCTTTGGTTCAACTGTGAATATCTTTTGTTCGGATAAAATATATTAATGTCCTGCGTAATCAAAGTGGAGAGGCGTGATATAAATTGAGAATAATAATTGTAGGCGGCGGACGAACCGGATACCACCTGGTACAGCAAATACCTCGAAGCGTGATAATCGAGAAAAACCCGGATAAAGTTGAACGGCTCAACAGCCTGGTCGGCGTGAAAACCGTGCTCGGCGATGGAGCAGATGAAAAAGTGCTACTCTCCGCTGGACTTGAAGACGCTGACGCCGTGATAATTGTTACAGCAGATGACCAGATTAATTACAAAGTCGCGTCAATTGCAAAAAAATATGGCGTGCGAAACATTATCACCCGAATGGAAAACCCAGATAATGAAACCCGTTTTAACAGCCTTGAACTAAGCGCGATACTCTGCCCTACAACAGTTGTCGCCGAATATATTAAAGAGCTAATTCACCCCGGAGCTGAAAAAGAGTATTTCATCAAAAAAATCCTTGTGCCAATCGTCAGCCCCGATACACTGGCCAAAGCCTTTGAAGAAGCGCTTCAACTCTCCCTTAAAACCGATGCCCAGCTCATTCTTGTAGGTAATAATCAAGAGTATGTAGGTGAGGAACGCAAGATTTTAAGTCTCCTTGATCTTCCGGCGTCGATTGAAATTGAGAAGGGTGATATTACAGCGGCAGTTGAAAAACATGCTAAAGGAGCTGATCTCATTGTTGTTGACCCTGAGGAGATGAGTTATTTTGAAAAGATAATCAAAAAAAGCATTATCAAGCGGCTTCTTGCGCGTTTTGACACGCCGATTTTGGTTTCCCGCCATTTCAAGCCCTATAAGCGGATTCTGCTTCTAGCTGACTCCTCAAACGCGCTACTTGTGAGCTTTGAGATGGCCCGTCTTTTTGGCGAGATATTCCGGTCCCAGATTGAGATTATGGTTCTTGAAGAATCTGAGTCCATTGAAAACGCTCGTCACAGTTTGCGCGATGAAGGAAAGGCCCATGACTTTAAAGTGGAAAAACTCGGCGTGGAGGGAAACGTAAATATTGAAACTGTGAAGCTTGTGAAAAGCGGAGATTATGATCTCACAATTCTGCCTTGGGGAAGCCCCACACTTTTGAAAGACGATCTCGGCGACAGTATCGTGCATAACGCGCCTAAATCCATCTTAGTTGTAAAGGGATAAGAGGCCTATGGAACTTACGCTTCAGCCTCTCGCGCTAATAACGATTCTTGCAATGGTTGCGCATTTTCTCTCTCAACGATTGAAAGCTCCTGTAATTGTTGTGGAAATCATCTTTGGAATAATTATCGGTAGAAATCTGCTTAACCTGATTTCAGATGATTTTGTCATTGATTTTCTCGCGCTACTCGGTTTTATCTTTCTCATGTTTCTTTCAGGACTTGAAATCGATTTTAATCAGATTGAAAGCCGCGGCTGGGGAAATATTTTCAAAGGACTTATCGCGTTTAGCCTGATTCTCGCACTGTCATATATTGGAGCCCTGGCCATGGGCTACGGCTTTATCCTGGCCCTAATATTTTCAACAACATCTCTCGGAGTTGTTGTTCCGACTCTTCGCAATCTCGGAATCTCCAAATCAGGTGAAGGACAGTCGATTCTGCTCACAGCGATGGCTGCTGATTTTCTTACAATCCTTCTATTAACATTTTATTCGGTTTGGCTGCGAAAATCAGGTGAACTCCCAATATTTGTTGTGTCAACGCTTTTCATCGCCTACGGAGTCGCATATATTGTCGGGAAAAAAGCGCTCTGGCATTTCCCGGAATTTCTCTCAAGCTGGTTTAAACCTGACCAGCCAACCGAGGTCGGGGTACGCTCAGCAATCGCAATCATGCTCGCCTTTGTAGCATACTCACGCTCAATTGGTGTTGAAGAAATCCTCGGCGCATTTCTCGCAGGAGTGCTACTTAGCGTGCTCTTTCGCGGCGGATCAATTCTTGAAGAAAAACTCTATGCAATCGGATACGGATTTCTCATACCGATTTTCTTCATAAACGTGGGCATAAACTTCCGATTCGACCTTCTCTTGAACCGTAGCGGGCTTCTCATCGTGCCACCGCTGGTTTTCATCGCGTTTCTAGTTAAGATTATGCCCACAATTCTTGTGAACTACAAGTCGCTTTCAATTAAAGAATCGGTTGCCGCAGGAATTCTTCTCACATCAAATCTCAGCCTGGTTATCGCTGCTGCCGAGGTTGGGCGCAGGCTTGGAATCATCGATGAAGCACTTGAAGCAGCAATCATCTTTCTCGCAATATTCACATCCACTGTGTGCCCCATCATATATCGGAAGATGACAGTTGAAAAAACCCCGCAACCCATGTAACAAACACCCACCCTTCGGCTGTTTTTCTATGAATATTATTATAAACCCCTGTCCTTTTATCTTCACCTATGAAGAAGGCTATTCGGCAGCCGATTGTATCAGTTCTAGGCCACGTCGACCACGGTAAGACAACTCTGCTTGACCGGATACGCGGCACAACAGTTGCAGAGCGAGAAGCTGGTCTTATCACACAGCACATCGGAGCAACAGAAATACCGGTGGACGTGATTAAAAAGGTTAGCGGCCCTCTTCTCAAGCTCATGAAAATCGAGGCTAAAATACCGGGTCTACTCATAATTGACACACCAGGCCATGAGGCTTTTACAACTCTTCGAAAACGCGGCGGCGCCCTTGCAGACATCGCGGTTCTCGTAGTCGATATAAACGAGAGTTTTCAGCCTCAAACCCTTGAATCGCTTGCAATACTTCGAACTTTTAAAACACCTTTTATCCTGGTTTTAAACAAGATAGACCGCATCCGAGGCTGGAAGGCAATCCCCGGCGAATCATTCACAAAATCATTTGCAACACAGACCAGCGAAGTGCAAAGCACCATTGAAAACAGACTCTACGAAGTTGTAGGCACGCTTCACGAGCAGGGTTTTCAAAGCGAACGTTTCGACCGAGTGGGCAGTTTGAAAAACAGATTGCAATTGTTCCTGCAAGCGGGATAACCGGCGAAGGCATACCTGAACTGCTCGTGCTGCTCACAGGACTTTCACAGCGATTCCTGGGCGAACGACTTGAAATCAGCCCTGACTCACCTGGCCGCGGAACAATCCTTGAGGTTAAAGAGGAGCGAGGGCTTGGAGCAACAATTGACGTCATACTTTTCGACGGACGGCTGAAAAAAGGAGACACCATTGCAATCGGAGGAAAACGTGGAACCATCTTTAGCACAGTTCGAGCGATATTAAAACCTCGGCCGCTAGAGGAGATTCGAGACCCGAAGTTTCGGTTCAACCACATCCCTGAGACCCATGCGGCAAGCGGGATAAAAATCGCCGCGCCAAAGATTGACGACGCCCTTGCAGGCAGCCAGCTATATGTTGTCGCTAAAGGCGATGAAGAGCGTGTGCGCCAGGAATTTGAAGCTGAACAGGAATCGGTTGCAGTGAAATCTGATGAGGCAGGAGTTGTTGTTAAAGCTGATACAATCGGGATTTTAGAGGCGATGATAAAAATTCTCTCTGAAAGCGAGATTCCGATTCGAATCGCGGCGGTTGGAGATGTTTCTAAGCGTGATGTAATTGAGGCTGCGGCTGTGAAAGAACGCGATAAAGCACGGGGGGTTGTGCTTGCATTCAATGTGTCAATTCTACCGGATGCTCAGGCTAGAGCTGCTGACCTTGGCGTGCACATCATTGAAAACCAGATTATCTATAAAATTATTGAAGACTATGAAGAATGGGTTTTAGACTTGAAATCGCGGGAGAAAAAAGAAGAGCTTGACGGGCTTATCAGACCTACAAAAATACGGCTGATTCCTGACACAGTGTTTCGGCAGAACAAGCCTGCAGTAATCGGCGTGGAAGTAATGGAAGGCGTGCTCAAACCAAAGATTAAACTTCTAAACCTTGAGGGTGAAAATATCGGTGTTATACGGGGGTTGCAAAACAAGGGTGAATCTATTTCCAGCGCAAAACGCGGTGACGAGGTGGCAGCGGCAATCGACGGGCCTACAATCGGGCGGCAGGTAAAGGAAGGCGAGGTTCTGCTTGCAGATGTTCCAGAGCCACATGCGAGAATGATTCTCAAAAAATACAAGGGTGAAATCACAGCTGGCGAGCTTGAAGTACTTGAAGAGCTTAAAGATTTGAAGCGTAAGACCAACCCGCTCTGGTGCATGTGAAAAACAGGCAATATTATTTTCCAAGTGCATTTAGATTTGGAAGCGCGATTTTTTCCCCTTTAACAGTTTTACTTGAAAAAATCGGAACACGATAATGTTCTTCGCAGTTACTTCCATGTGATGTGTGATGCATTGGAAACTCCCATCTGCGCAGGTCATATCCCGGCTCCGCAGTTATGATAATGTCACCTGCCCGCTGTGAATCAAAGATGTTGTCAGTGCATCCTGTATTTTTTGTATATACTTTGTCGATTCCTTTGATTTCGGCAAAAAGATTTTGAAGCCTGTCAATATCCACGCTATTATTGAGATATACATGGGCCATTGAATTACCGCAGACAGCGACAAAAACATCCTGCGAACCCTTGTAAAAAGGAAATCCCCGAGCCTTATAACCCTTCTTTTTCAAAATCTTCACAATGTCAATATGATGCTTTGTATCTGTTAAACCGTGGTCTGAGACAACCAGGATTTCTTCATCTGTTTTCTTGAATAGATCGTTTATTTTTTCATTCAGCATGTGACAGGCGGATTTAACGCGGCGGCTCTGGGTTCCATGTCGATGTGACAAGCCGTCCACAGAATATAGGCAGAGGAGTTTAAAGCTTGCATCCCAGTATCGGTCCAGCATTTTAAAAGCGAGTTTGTCGAAAATCTCCCATGTATCAAGGTTATGTGAAATCCCAGGTCCAAAAGCAGGGATATTAGTTTTAAACCCGCTTGTAACAGGCGAAAAAATTGAGACAGTAGAATCAATGCCGTCAATCAATGTTTCACCACTGTAATCTTTTGCAATCCTATCTGTGAAATTAAAATACGTGCGTTTAACACCAGTTTCTTTATCCATCCACCGCATCGCGGGAATATTATTTTCACCCGGGCTTCTGCCAGTTAAAAGCGAGAGATGAGCGCAGCCGGTAAGCGTTGGAAACCACGTGTCTTTCACACTCATATCCAGGGGCAGGTCAAAATATTCTTCTGCAAAATCAACCCGCAAACCATCTACAAGCACAACTATCAAAAAAACACTCCTCGAATCAGACTCCAGACATCCTGCCCCATCCAGGCAACTAAAAAAAACCTAGGCGTTCTACCAATGAAAACAGCTATCCAGTATTTCTTCAAATCATATCCAATGTATCCTGCGGCAAGGCGCAGCGGGTCAAAGATAAAAGGCGTAAAACCCGCAATTACAAGTGCTAGAAATGCGTTGTCCTTGAATTTATGTAGCAGGGGCTCGATTTTATTGAATCGTTCAGAGTGTTTTTCTGAATGAGGAATTTTTGCTCCAACCCAGTAATCTATGGTTGCGCCGATGCAGTTTGCGACTCCACCGACTAATGCAGCGAGTAGTGGCCCGATCAGTATTCCTGCGGCTAATACAGCGGGTGGAGTGGGAAGCGGGATAAGTGTGCTTGATACAGCCATGTAGATAAAGTAAAATACAGTGTCTGCCATAGTTGAGATCATAATGCTCTGCTAGTATGTTGCAATAGTTAAAAAGGTAATGTGACAGCAGACACAGG
>Ga0255052_10000558_pt1 | contig 29814 bp, 26 predicted proteins | sample JV7_2_21_MG_FD_188632 | JGI IMG/M metagenome (GOLD analysis project Ga0255052, IMG submission 188632) | Seawater microbial communities from Jervis Inlet, British Columbia, Canada - JV7_2_21 | ecosystem: Environmental > Aquatic > Marine > Inlet | place: Canada: British Columbia | collected...
ACAAAGCGATTGGGACTGACGCGCGAATAAACCATTATGGCCCGGCATCAATAAACGTATGCCAACTTCAGAGGCCGGATATACGTATGCAGTCGTGCCATGTCTGCCAACTACAGCTTGCTTGCAAATGAGGGGGAGTCCATATACGGACATTATTGGGGCGTGGATATCTCTCGATTAAGTTACCCCGTTCGGCAAATTTATCGATCTTCTACTATGCTTAGGAGGTAACAACGACAAAGCCAAACCCGCCTAAAGACGGGGACGGAAAGCTACGGGTCTTCGCTTCCTCCGAGAAGCCATGGAAGACCTCCCGAAGGACCCCAAGATCGCCGAGCTGCCGCAAAGAGGGTTATGCCATTTAGACCAACACGATTCAGCGACTGTTTGCTGCCGAGTAACGCACAGCTGCGCTCATTGCTTGTCTGTAACTGACCGGGGGCGCTGAATTACTCTAAAGCTATTTTTGTATTGGTGAGACACATGAAGAACAACGTAACCAAAGTATTGATTGGCATTGCACTGATGTTCACCGCTGGTGCCTCTTATTCGGAGCTTCTGGAGTACCTCTTCTCAACCGATACACCCAACTTTAGCGGACAGCTTGATATTGTCTATGTAGACAATGTTGGCACTGTCTATCATGACGTTCCAATTGGTACGGAATTTTATGTCGAAATCGATCGAGTGGCTGCAAATGGCTTCATTACCGACGGCACGACACTTACGCAATTCGGCTGTTGTCCTGGAGGTTCTCCCATATTTGAAGATGACGAAATTTTGGACGCTAGTGACGTTGCGCTGCTCAATTCTCTCGCAGGCACCACTAGCTTTTTTGTGGGGGGCTTGGTCGATGAAATCATATTTGAAGGCCAGGAACCTACTTCTGGCGGAGGTATTATAGAAATCGGAGTGTTATATGTTTTGGACTCGGATGGGAGTCATGATAACTACCCGCCTGATCCGGATCATGTGCTGATGACACTTTTTTTTATCGGGGAAGACGACGATCAAGGAGTGGAACTCTATGCAGGCTATGGCGTGGTCGATTGCGACAGCGCAGTTGATAGTGTCGATTCTGACTGCCTGCAATCAGTGCCACTCCTGCTCCGTCGCAATGACAATGGCCGGTGGTTCCGTTATGCGCTGAACGGTTCGACGATTGCAGCTGCAGATAGTGTCCCGCTGACCAGCAATCTCAACTGGGATGTCGAAGCTGTGAGCGATTTTGATGGCGATGGCGAGGTCGATGTACTTATACGGCAACAGGACAACGGTCGCTGGTTCCTGTATTTGATGAACGGCGAAGTCGTACTGGCCTCGTCCAACATGGCTATTGCCGAATCGCTCAACTGGCAGCTTGTTGCGGTAACCGACTTCAACAACGACGGGATGACAGATCTGCTACTGCGCAATCAGGCCAATGGTCGCTGGCGTATGTATCTGATGGACGGATTGAGCGTTCTGCAGACTGAACTCGTTAATCTGCCCGGAGGGCTCGTTTGGGATACCTTCGCGGGCGGTGATTTCGACCTCGTCGACGACTTCGGTGATGTGTTGTTACAACGCTCTGACAACGGACGTTGGCGCGTATATCGATTCAATGCTGACGGTTTAACCGTCTTGGAGACAGCTCTGGTCGGACTGGCAGAAAACGCTGTATGGGAGTTCCAGAGTGCTGCCGACTTTAACGGTGACGGCACACTGGACGTGCTACTGCGGCGAACCGACAATGGCTTCTGGCGACTGTATTTCATGAACGGAACGACGGTACTCCTTACGGACTTGATCGGTTTGGCCACCAACGCGAACTGGAAACTCGAATCGGCTAGCGACTTTAACGGGGATGGGCGGGCAGACGCCCTGCTTCACAATACTGCAACGAACGTGTGGCGGCTCTACCTGCTGGATAGCACGTCAATCGATGCCTCTGAGGTGCTATCGATTCCAGCCAGTGCCGCACTTGAATTGCAGGCTGTTGCAGATTTCGACTTTGACGGTAATAAAGACATTCTGATACGCAACGTCAATAACGGGCGATGGTTTGTTTACACGGTGGTCGGAACGACGGTCACTTCGTCAACCAACGTCAGCATGACGAATAATCTGGTCTGGAGCATTGTGGCTCCCGAGTTGCATTAGCCCGGAACACTAAGAACAGCTTGGGACATGTTCAAAACGGTGAACGACCGCTGTTGGCCGTAAGCGGACTGTCAAAAATTCGATTTCTAGCTAGACTGAGCGGCCGCTTTCGGGAAAAGCGGTCATTCATGAGTTGGCCGCTCCGAAATCAATCTGGAATGGTCTTCCCCCGTTTTAGTGGACAGTTGAGTCTAGTCCTAATGTCCGTTTTTCGAACTCGACAGGACTGATATTGCCGACGTATCCGTGCCGGCGTTTTCGGTTGTAGAAACGCTCGATGTAATCGAACACGTCTGCTCTTGCTTCTGCTCTGGTGCGGTATTTTCTCCTTCTGGTTCGTTCTCGTTTGAGTGATGCAAAGAAGCTCTCGACTACTGCGTTATCGTAACAACTTCCCTTGTCACTCATGCTGCAGGTAATGTTGTGCTTCTTAAGCAATGCCTGGAAGTCATCGCTTAAGTACTGCACACCTCGGTCCGAGTGGTGGATCAGATCGCTTTCGATTCGACGCCGACTCAATGCCATGTTGAGCGCATTTGTGACCAGGTGTCGATTGATGCGACGACTCATCGCCCAGCCAATGATGCGTCTTGAGTAGAGATCCGTCACCACCGCAAGAAACAACCAACCTTGACCAGTCCAGATATAGGTGATATCTGAGGCCCAGCGTTCGTCGGCTGTCTCTGCCGAGAAATCCTGATCCAGTAAGTTGCTGGCACGGGCAAGACCACTCTTCGTTGTGACCCGAAAGCGCCGCTTAGGACAGCCCTTAAGGCCTGCTAAGTGCATCAGCCGGGCGACTTTAGCTAGCCCACAAGTGACGCCATCTTCCTTAAGTTCTGCGTGTATCCGGGGACTACCGTAGGTGCCATCGTTCTCGGCATGAACACGTCGGATTACCTGCGTCAGTTGACGGTTGCAGCGAGCCCGACGACTCTCAGCTCTAACCCGCCAGGCATAGTATCCGCTGCGAGACACTCGCAGTGCCGTGCACATCAGTTTGACCGGGTAACGACTGCGGCGTCGATGGATACACGCGTATCTCACTTCGACTCCTTGGCAAAGTAGGCCGCCGCTTCCTTTAAAAAATCCCGTTCCTGTTCAACTTTGGCGAGCTTGCGCTTGAGCAACATCAGTTCCTGGTCTTTCGCGTTGCCCTCGCCTGGAAAGGCCTTGTCGCCATCCCGCCTTATCGCATCGCGCCAGCGTCTAAGTTGCCGGGCGTTGATCCCTAGCTCTTCGGCCACCAGCACATCGGTGACGCCTTCTTCATTTGCACGTCTTATGGCCTCGCGCTTAAACTCGGCGCTATAACGTTTTCTTCGGGTCATCTCACACCTCCCGGGGTTATTATTACCCCAAATCAAGGTGTCCACGAAACCCGAGCAAGACCACAAAGCGGACATCAAAGTAATCCGGCTCACGGCATCTTCACCGAGAACAAAACGGCCCAGACTGTATCGGCGTCGATGTTCAACTGGGCGTTGGCCAGGTTCCCATCACCGGCGTCGACACTCGAACTCGCGCCCGTGTAGCTCGCGACGTCGCCGTCCACTGCATCCGACAAGAAAGCGGCTCCATCGACGGCGGTGAAGATCGTCTGTTCCTCCGCTACTGTGCAGACGGCCGCCGCACACTCTGCGACCGAGTTGTCTGCCTGAATGGTTCCCGTTTGGTACTGGAAAGCCGGGTCCAGCACGTCGCGCACGCTGACATCGCTACGGGCAACATCCTGGTTGTTGATGTAGAGCAGATATTTGAACTCCACACCGCTCGGAATGGTCGCGCCGGTCGGTATCGGTGTGCCATTAGGCCAGAAAGCACGCTTGACGATGGATAAAGATGTTGTCGGTCCTTCGAGCTCGTAAATGAAGTCGTTAGGACCACCCCCATCGCAGGCAATCCAGAAGTTCGTCCCGTCGAAAGTGATACCTCTAGTATTAGAGCATGGGGATGCAAAGGAGGAGACAAGGGTACCGGTCGTGGTCCACTCCTCAATCGTATTTCCCTTAGTCAGCCAGAGATTTGTGCCGTCCCAGGTGACACCCACTTGAGGTGTCACCGATATAGGGAAAGAGGAGACAACGGTCCCGGTCGTTGTCATCTCGTACATTGACCCTAAATTCTGTTGCACGACCCAAAGGTTGTCACCGTCCCAGGTCAAACCTAGGGGGTTGAGGCCAACGGAAGGAAAGCTGGAGAGAACCGTCCCTGTTGTGTCGATCTCGTAGATGAGATCCGTAGTATTGTCACTAAGCCAGAGGTTCGTCCCGTCCCACGTCAACCCCCTGGAAGTATTATCGGGAGTAACAAAGGATGAGAGAACAGTTCCGGTCGTGGTGACTTCATAGACGCGGTCAGTATCGTGATCAACGATCCAGAGGTTCGCGCCATCCCAGGCCATCCCCCACGGTCCTCCCCCTGGCGGAGAAAAGACGCTGATCACGTCCCCGGTGGCGGAGAACGCTGCCGCTGGAAAAAACAGCAGACCAGACGCGAGCCACAGCGCGACGAGCAGGGTGCGCATACGAACGATGAAATGGGGGCAAGATTCAATCATTTTCGCCCTGCCGTTGCAGATTCCCGCCCGTGCGCTCGTTGGCCGCAGGAACCGGGTACCACGAGAAACATACCGACAATAAGCATGTGAACGCGGCGAATCAGCATGATTTGTCGCTTTTGCAGCCTTGCCAGAGACTTGGCACCAAGCAGCACAGTGAAATCTACCCCATAAGAAACGCTAGTTGAATCGGTCGCACCATTGTATCGTGGATATTCGAATCAGTTACGAGGGGCTGACGTCCGCTCCTGGCCGAGGCTGTGTGCTGCCCCTCATTTCGGTGGGATTCGAGCGATTTGAAGGTCCGCTATCGGGAAAAGCAGACGTTCAGATTTTGACTCTCCAAATATCGTTACCGAGCGACCGGTATACACCACCAACTTCAACAAGTCGTTGCACAATGTTTCGTTATCTCCGAATGTGAACGAAATTGAATTAGCGATCCTTGCTTGTAATTCCTCGGCATTCACGCGCTTCCCACACTTCTCAGGAGCTGTTCTGCTCATGCCAGAGCGAAAGTATCTCCGCTTCGCGCTCAGCGGTGAGTCCTGCCCGAATTTCCTGAGTACGCTCTTCGGGCAGAGTTTTCCACCAACCGATCAGGTCGCGCGCCGTTTCTCTTACTGGACGATTGTGAAGGCCCTTTGCCACAGCTCTTTGGCCACTGACGAATGCGACGCCTGCATACTCGCCTTTGGGCGGCGCCCAGATTGGCAAAGAACGACGGCCTCTACCGATTTGCTCATCGACAAACGCGGCATTCACCCAAGTGGGAGTCACTTGTGTTGCCGTCACAGCCATGCAGTCGGTCAACAAGTTTCCCATCGAGTAAGAACCGGCCGGGGTCACCGTGTTATAGGTTCCGGTGATGCGTTTCTCGACACAATCGACGACGAAGTTCGCCAGGTCTCTGACGTCGATGATCTGAGTCTTGTCCTCCGGCGTTCCAGGCCAGAGCATGTCGCCACCTTGCATTGTGCGCACCGGCCAGTAGCTGAATCGATCAGTGTGATCGCCGGGGCCACAGATGTAGGTCGGGCGCAGGATCGTCAACCGCTCACTTCCGATCTCCGCTGCCGCTTTTCGCTCGCACAGCGCTTTCATCGGACCGTAAGTCTCACCCGTCACTTCTTCCACTGTTTCGTCCGCCATCGTCGCCAGCGGTGAATCTTCATGATTCGGTTTTTCAAAACTGGCGTATGCGGAAATCGACGAGATGAACAAGTAGTGTGAGACCGACGGTGACAAGAGTCTCGCGGAATCCGTGACGTGCCGCGGTACATAGCCCGAGTTGTCGATTACGGCGTCCCATTTCCTGCCTTTCAGGGAATCCAATCCGTTGTTCCGATCGCCGACGAGAAGCTCGATGTCGGGGAAAAGCGTGGAGTTGGATTTTCCACGATTGAACAAAGTGACCTCATGGCCGCGACGCAGGGCTTCCCGCACCATGTGTGGGCCGATAAAACCTGTGCCTCCCAGTACGAGTATCTTTGCGGCATGTGTGCCTGGCTTCGCTTCGTGGCCTTCCGCGAAGGCTCGCGGGATACCTGCTGCCGCGACAGCAGTCCCAGCGAGGCTCGCCTGCAAAAATTGGCGTCGGGTTTTTTTCATTTTCTTGTCTCTATAAGAACAGCGCGTCGACACTCTTCCAGATTGCGGCGACGCCTGCAACTACGACGATAAGTGCCGCGCCACCGGCACCGAGCGTGCGCGGCGGGTCGCTGGTGTTGTCGTGGTACAGATCTTTCCACGCATCAAGCCGGCCGACGAATACAGCATATTTCGTAGTTAGCCAAGAGCCCCGCATACATTGCTGTAATTGGTACTTGCATGTCTTCGACTCCTCTATACGATCGTCCCTTAGGTGCATCAACAGGGAGCGATATGAATACGATCTTTAAAGGTGGAATCGATCCGCTGGATATTGAGCCTCGCATCGGCACCGGATATCCGGAGCCTTTTCGTGAGAATGTCGTTGACAGAAGCAAGAGGGTGCTGGGAAACGCGTTTGGTCTGTCACGATACGGCGTCAATCTGGTCGAATTATCGCCGGGAACCTGGTCTTCGCAGCGGCACTGGCATACTCATGAAGATGAATTTGTTTTCATCGTGTCGGGAGAGTTGACGCTGGTCAGGGATGCCGTCGAACAGACTCTGACACCGGGCATGATCGCAGGCTTCCCCGCCGGCGATGACGACGGCCATCATCTGATTAATAAGAGTAGTGAACCGGCCACATATCTCGAGATCGGCGACCGGAACCCAAGAGACGACGTTGTCTACCCCGATATCGACCTTCTATATAAGGTCAATGACGAGGGCGAACACGAATTTACCAATCGGGACGGCGAACCCTATTGATTTAACGATAGCGATCCATCAGATTCCCGAGCGTCTCGGCACCGGGACTTAACTCTTCATAAGGGATCTTCGAGAGCGCCGTTTCCACGCTGCCCGAGAGATCATGCATGTCGCCGGTCTCTTCATCTATATATAAGAGTCCGGTAATGATCTCGCCGGCATTGACGCTGTCTCTGAGAAACGAGAAGGCAGCAGCGCGGCTGGTCGGGTCGTAATCCTTGTCAACTTTCCGAAAGACGATCTTGCTGCCGTCGTGCAGGTGGACCGGCATGGCGGAGCCCTCATCGTATGCCGCCTTTATTTCCTCGGCAGGCGGGATGAAGTCGGCATCGATGACGTGGTGATAGAATTGGCGGGTGTGTGCATAGCTCTTGGTCGAGCCCTCGTGATCATTGAAGGTAACGCAGGGGCTGATGACGTCGAGCAAGGCGAAGCCTTTGTGAGTCAATGCGCCTTTGATTAGCGGCACGAGTTGTTGTTTGTCGCCCGAAAAACTGCGCGCAATATAGGTCGCGCCGAGCCCGATAGCTGTACTAACGGGATCGATCGGCATTTGCTTGTTGGCTGGCCCTTTCTTTGCGGTGCTGCCGACATCGGCGGACGCCGAATACTGGCCTTTAGTCAACCCATAAACACCGTTGTTCTCGATGATGTAACACATATCGAGATTACGGCGGATAACGTGCGCGAATTGCGCCATGCCTATAGACAAGGAGTCCCCGTCCCCCGAAACGCCGATATAGGTCAGGTCCCGATTTGCTGCATTGGCGCCAGTCGTGACTGATGGCATGCGACCGTGTACAGAATTGAATCCATGAGACTGACTGACGAAATACGCGGGCGTCTTCGACGAACAGCCGATACCGCTCATCTTGGCAAGCTGGTGCGGCTCGATATCGAGCTCGAACACGGCCTGAATGATTGCCGCTGTAATGGAATCATGCCCACAGCCCGCGCAAAGCGTTGAAACGGTTCCCTCGTACTCGCGTGCCGTCAACCCAAGCTTGTTCTTCGGCAGCTTGGGGTGGGTAATTTTGGGTTTGGCGATATAGCTCATGTTTCTTTCCCGTCGGTTCAGGCCGCACGGCCCTCGGCAATTTCTTCCTCGACCTTGTCAATAACGAATTGCGCATTGATCGGCATGCCGTCGTAATGGAGCATCGGCACGAGCTTGTTGGGGTCGGCCTCGGCGTCGAGTATCAGCAATGAGCGCAACTGTGCGTCTCGGTTCTGCTCGACGACGTAAACCCGTTCGTGTTTCTCGATGAAGCCCTTGACGTCATCATTGAATGGAAATGCTTTCACGCGACAGTAGTTCAGGCCGATGTTCTTCTCTTGTAGCCGATCGAGCGCTTCTCTTACTGCTCCGTCACAACTACCGACCGACAGGATTGCCGTGTTATTGAACTTCGAGTACTCGATCTCGGGCGCCGGCATCGTGGCCCGGGCCGTGTCCCATTTCACGAGAAGGCGATCGACCACTTCCTGATACTCCGCCGAGTCCTCCGTGTACATCCCGTACTTGTTATGGCCCGATCCACGCGTGAAGTACGATCCTTTCGGATGGTCGCCCGGCAGGGTCCGATACGGGATCCCATCTCCATCAAAATCAACGTAGCGCTCGAATCGATCAATAGATTCCAGTTGCTTGCCCGTCAGCACCTTGCCCTTGTCCGGTCGATAACTGTCATCCCACTTCAGGTCCGGGCACATCCAGTCATTCATGCCGATATCGAGATCGGAAAGCACCATTATGGGCGTCTGCAAGCGATCGGCGAGATCGAACGCAGTGATGGCCATGTAAAAGCATTCTTCCGGATTTGCCGGGAACAACAGCGGGTGCTTTGTGTCGCCATGCGAGGCGTAGGCACAAATCATGAAATCGCACTGTTGTGTCCGCGTCGGCATGCCAGTCGACGGTCCGGTGCGTTGGACATTGAAAATCACCGCCGGCAATTCCGCGAAATAGGCAAAACCAATGAACTCGTTCATCAGCGATATCCCAGGTCCACTTGTCGGCGTGAAAGCGCGGGCCCCATTCCAGGTAGCGCCGAGCACGACGCCGATTGCGGCCAGTTCGTCTTCAGCTTGAACGATGCAGAACTTCTTACCGCCGGTTTCTTCATCCATCCTGTATTGCTTGCAGAAGGACTTGTACGCATCCATCAGTGACGTCGATGGCGTTATCGGGTACCAGGCGCCGATGGTCGCACCCGCATATACGCACCCGAGACCGGCAGCAGTATTACCGTCGATGATGATGTGATCTTTAGTCTTGTCCATCGGCTCGACCCTAGCCGGCAACGGGCAGGCATAGTTTTCCTGTACGTAGTCATAGCCGAGACGTATGGCTTCGAGGTTCGATGCAACCAGATGTTGCTTGGACGCGAACGTTTCCTCGAGCAGCTGTGTGATGACATCGAGATCTATTTCAAGTAACGCGGCGAGTGCGCCGACGTAGGCGATATTCTTCATCAGTATGCGTGCACGCACGCCGTCGAAATGTTCGTTGCACATCTTCGACAGAGGTATCCCGAGGACGTTGATATCTTCCCTGTCCAAAAGTCGGCTTCGCGGCCAGGTCGAGTCATAGATCAGCCACCCGCCGGAGACAACATCGTTCATATCCTTCGTATAGGTCTGCGCATTCATCGCGACCATGATATCGACGCGGTCGGATCGTGACTGGAAGCCGTCCCTGGTCACACGCACTTCATACCACGTCGGCAAGCCCTGAATATTCGACGGGAAGTAGTTCTTGCCGACGACCGGGACCCCCATCCTGAAAATGGACTTCATCAGCAAACCATTGGCGCTTGCCGAGCCGGTACCGTTCACCGTGGCAATCTTTATTACGACATCGTTTACATCGGACACAATCGTCTTACCCTAGGCCTTGTCCCACGTCTTATCCTGTTATTTAGACAGTCCTGAACTGCTTGTTCTTACTCTTGTTATCGTTCAAAAACCGTTAACCAGCAGACACTTTGGCTGGTCGGGGCCTGTCGGGCCTTGCCTCGTCGCTGGCGTAGGGGATCAGAATGCTGGACTTCTGCATATCCCAGGCGCCCGTCGGACAGCGCTCAGCACACAGGCTGCAATGTACGCAAAGATCTTCATCCTTGACCATGACCCGGCCCGTCTGCGGCAAATCCTCGGACACGTACAGGTCCTGCTCAAGATTCTCGGCCGGGGCCGATAATCGGGCCCTCAGCTCCTCTTCCTCGCCATTGGCCATGATCGTCAGGCAATTGACCGGGCAAACATCGATACAGGCATCACATTCGATGCAGAGTTTGGTGGTGAAAACGGTCTGGATGTCGCAGTTCAGACAGCGCTCGACTTCTTCGATGGTTTGCTCCACGGTAAAACCGAGCTCGACTTCGATGTCGAGTTTCTTGAAGCGTTCTTTCAGATCGACATGCGGCATCAGGCGTCTCTCTGCAGGATTGTAGTCGTTCGAAAAACTCCATTCGTGCATGCCCATCTTCTGACTGGTCAGGTTCATGCCGCGTGGCAATCTGTCCTTTATGTCTTCCTGATACACATATCTGTGAATCGAGATTGCGGCCTCGTGCCCGTGTGCGACGGCCCAGATAATATTCTTTGGACCGAATGCAGAATCGCCGCCAAAGAACACGCCCTCTCGCGTGCACATCATCGTTGCCTCGTCAACGACAGGACAATCCCACTTGTCAAACTCGATGCCGATACCCCGTTCGATCCACGGGAATGAATTGTCCTGCCCAATTGCAAGAATAACGTCGTCGCATCGGATCAGGACTTCGCCGACCACTGTTCCCCGATCGATGTTGCCCGCATCATCGACCTTATACTCCATCTGATCGAAGTTCATGCCGATGAGCTTTCCGTCCTCGATGACGAACTCCTTCGGTGAGTGATTGATCAGTATCTCGACCTGCTCCTCTTCCGCGTCCTCGAGCTCCCATTCCGACGCCTTGAAAAAGCCTCGCGGCTTTCGCGCCATCACCTTTACGTCTTTGGCGCCCAGGCGCAGAGATGTTCGGCAACAGTCCATGGCGGTATTTCCCACACCGATGATCAGCACCCGCTCGCCAATGGAGTCGAGGTGACCGAAAGCGACCGATTCGAGCCAGTCGATACCGATGAAGATGTTCTCCGAGTCGTTGCGGCCGGGCAACTCGAGTTCCTTGCCCCTCGGAGCGCCTGTCCCTACGAATACTGCGTCGAATCCACCATCATCGAGCAGGTCTTTCATACTCTCGATGCGATGATTGAATTTGACCTCTGCGCCCATGTTGACGATGTAAGCAATCTCTTCGTCAAGCACCCGTGGTGGCAGACGGAACTGCGGAATATTGGTACGCATCAGACCGCCGGTCGTCTCGAGCGCCTCGAAGATCGTTATCTCGTAACCGAGCGGCAACAAATCGTTCGCAACTGTCATTGATGCGCAACCCGCACCGATCAACGCGATTTTTTTACCGTTCTTTTTCGCAGGTGCTTTGGGGAGCCTGTCGCTTATGTCGTCCCGATGGTCGGCAGCGACTCGTTTCAGACGGCAAATGGCTACGGGTTCATCCTCTACCCTGCCGCGTCTGCAAGCAGGTTCGCAGGGACGATCGCAAACTCGGCCGAGAATACCGGGAAACACATTCGATTCCCGGTTCAGCATGTAAGCGTCGCTGAATTCGCCCTGGGCGATGAGCCTTATATAAGAGGGAACGTCCGTGTGGGCGGGGCAGGCCCACTGGCAATCCACCACTTTGTGAAAGTAGTCAGGCCGGGAAGTGTCTGTTGGCTTCATTGAACTGACGCGCTGGATTGCCTTCCGTCGCAAGCACTGCCGTTAATGGGCGCTAGCATAGCTGGATCGCCCGGAAAGTAAACATTTATATGTATGATTTGAAGTGCTTGGCTGAATATCCGCGATTGCCCTTTAGGTGGGCTACCTGCCTCGATCAAACTGCAGCCGCTGACCCACGATATCCCCGCTCAAGTTGCCATTCTGATAGATGATGTGTCCGTTGACGATCGTCGTATCGATCGTCGATCCGAACGTTACGCCCTCAAACGGCGACCAGTGACATTTTGCGAGAAGATTCGAGGAATTGACAGTGTATGTAGTTTCATCGTCAACCAATACGAGATCGGCAAAGTAACCTTCGCGAACGTAGCCACGATCGATAACACCGTAGATATCGGCAACGGCGTGGCTGGTCTTATCGACAACAAGCTCCAGACTGAAGTGACCCTCTTTCGCCAGATCAAAGAGTGCCAGCAAAGCATGTTGTACGAGCGGCAAACCTGCAGGTGCCTTGAAATAGGTTCTTTGCTTTTCCCCAGCCAGGTGTGGCGCATGATCCGTGGCAACGATATCGATGCGCCCCTCATTTAACGCTCGGATGAGTGCCAGCCGGTCCTCCGCCGTCTTGATCGCCGGGTTGCACTTTATTCTTGCGCCCAGGTCCTCATATCGGCTTTCATCGAACCACAGGTGATGTACGCAAACTTCGACCGTTATGCGTTTCTCGTTTCGTGGCGTCTTTGAGAAAAGACCCATCTCGATTGCAGTCGTGAGGTGCAGGACATGCAGCCGTGTATCGTGCCGGCGGGCCAGGTCCACCGCGAGACTGGACGATACCAGGCAGGCGTTGGCCGATCGGATACTGGGATGTTCGGACATCGGCACCTGCTCACCGTATTTTGCCTTGGCGTGCGCTTCGTTGTCCCGGATCGTTGGCGAATGCTCACAATGCGTAACGACAAGTACCTGCGCGTCCTGAAAGATCAGTTCCAGCGCCTCCGAATCGTCGACGAGCATGTCTCCCGTCGAAGCGCCCATGAAGATTTTGATACCGCAAGCTTCGTTGACTTCCAGCGCCCGAATCTCCTCGATATTGCGATTCGTTGCGCCGAGATAAAACGCGTAATTCCCGCAGCATCGCCGCTCTGCGAGCTTGTATTTATCGGCGAGGGCTGCGCGGGTGGTTGTTTGCGGATTGACGTTCGGCATGTCCATGAAACTCGTGATGCCGCCGGCGACAGCTGCGGCCGACTCGGTCGCCAGATCTCCCTTGTTCGTCAGTCCAGGTTCGCGAAAATGAACCTGGTCATCGATCATGCCAGGTATCAGGTATTTGCCGTTCGCATCGAGTACCTGAACACCCTCATCGGCGGCAACGCTTTCGGCGATTTTTTCTATACGTTCACCGACGACGAGAACATCCCTATCGCGGATCTCGCCTTCGTTAATCAGGCGAGCATTCTTAATGAGTAATTTGTCCAATAACGTCTCTAGTGCGCTGCAAACGCGTCAGTAACCATGATGAGTTCGTGGATATTCCCCGCTTCGAATGCGGCGTGCCCCGCATCCGGGACGATCCGAAAATCGGCTTCCGGCCAGGCCTGTGCCAGCTCCCAGGCGGAGACCATCGGGCAGACAACATCGTAGCGGCCCTGGACGATCACAGCCGGGATATTGCGGATCTTGTCGATATTCCTGATCAGTTGATTCTCTTCCATAAAGCCGCCGTTAACGAAGTAATGGCACTCGATTCGCGCGAGCGACAGCGCCAGATCATGTGCAGAAAAGGTCGATGTGATTTTCTCATTCGGTACCAGAAAACTCGTTGATGCCTCCCATATCGACCAGGCCTTGGCTGCCCGCAGCCTGATATCGGGGTCGTCGCTCGTCAGTCGTTTGTAGTATGCGCTCAACAGGTCCTTGCGCTCACTTTTTGGAATCGGCTCCAGGTAATGCTGCCAGAGATCAGGAAAGAGTTCGCTCGCTCCCTTCTGGTAGAACCACTGGATCTCCTTCTTGCGCAACATGAAAATGCCGCGAAGGACGAGTTCCGTAACCCGGTCCGGATGACCCTGTGAGTAGGCAAGCGCGAGCGTGCTGCCCCAGGAACCGCCGAATACCTGCCATCGATCGATCTGTAATGCAGACCTCAGGATTTCGATATCGTTCACGAGATCCCAGGTCGTATTGTTTTCGAGGCTCGCATGCGGCGTGCTCTTGCCGCAGCCCCGCTGATCGAACAACACGACCCGATATACGTCGGGATTGAAAAACCGACGCATCTTCTCGGTACAGCCGCCGCCGGGGCCCCCGTGAAGAAACACGGCCGGCTTGCCGTGCGGATTGCCGGACTCCTCATAGTAGATTTGGTGACCACTACCGACATCAAGATGCCCCGTGTGATTGGCTTCGGTGGCGGGATACAGGACCCGCCTTTCTGACTGTGTATTCATGGGCGGCATTATGAAAGGGAGGCGGCCGGAATGCCAAGGGTGTATCCGGGATTTCCACAGGTTTTGCGATCCGGGGGGAACCTTGGATCGAGATGCTAGTCTTTAGATTGCGAAAGCTCCTGTTAAACTTCCGCATCCGCCAGAAAGTCGAAAAGGCCTTCCTATGACTGCTTCAAATCCCAGGCGTTCGCTGCTAGCCGCGATCGTATTGACATTAGTCAGTTTCACCGTCGCATCAGCCGACATGATTGACATCGATTACACCGAATTCACGCTGGACAACGGCCTGCGGCTCATAGTTCATCAGGATCACAAGGCGCCGATTGTGGCCATCAATCTCTGGTATCACGTCGGATCGAAAAACGAGAAAGCCGGGAAGACCGGTTTCGCCCATCTGTTCGAGCATCTGATGTTCAACGGCAGCGAGAACTACAACGACGAATATTTCAAACCGTTTGAACTCGTCGGCGCGACGGACATGAACGGCACAACGAATTTCGACCGCACGAACTATTTTCAGAATGTCCCAAAGACCGCCCTCGACATGGCTTTATGGATGGAGTCGGACCGCATGGGACACCTACTCGGCGCTGTCACTCAGGAAAGGCTGGACGAGCAGCGCGGTGTCGTGCAAAACGAAAAACGTCAGGGCGATAATCAACCCTACGGCAAAGTCTTTTATCGCATTCTCGAAGGATTATTTCCGGCGGGGCACCCGTACTCTTGGAATATCATAGGCTCGATGGATGATCTCGATGCCGCCAGCCTCGAAGACGTTCACGAGTGGTTCCAAACCTACTACGGCCCGAACAATGCTGTGCTCGCCATAGCCGGCGACGTGGACCCCAACGAAGTGCTCGCGAAAGTCGAGAAATACTTCGGAGACATACCACCGGGCCCGCCAATCGCCAAGCCTCGTGAGTGGATCGTCAAACTCGAACACGACAAGCGCGAGACGATGCAGGACAGGGTGCCGCAGTCGCGTATATATAGAGTGTGGGGTGCCCCGAATTTCACATCGGAAGATGCGGATCTGATACAACTTGCCGACGCCGCGCTGACAGCCGGCAAGAACTCGCGCCTTTACAAGCGGCTCGTGTACACGGAGCAGACCGCCACCAGCGTCAGCTCCTGGCAGTTTGCTGGTGAGATTGGCGGTATGTATCTGTTGCAGGCCACAGTACAGCCCGGCGGCGATGTTGCGGCGGTCGAAAAAGCGATGGACGAGGAAGTCGAGCGATTCCTGAGGGACGGATTTACGAAAGAGGAATTCGACCGGGTTACGGCGCAGAGAAAAGCTGGTTTCGTTCGAGGCATCGAACGAGTCGGCGGATTCGGGGGTAAATCCGACGTGCTCGCCGAGAACGCTGTCTATGCCGGCGATCCGGCCTTCTATAAGACCTCACTGCAGAGATTTGAAGCGGCGACACCGGAGTCGGTTATGGCTGCAGCGAATCGATGGCTGACGGTCGGCTCGTATCGGCTCGAAGTACAGCCATTTCCGGAGCTGAGTGCTGCCACTGAAGGTGCCGACCGTTCGGGCGTTCCGGAAACCAGGACCTTCCCTGAGGTCAAGTTCTCCGAATTCGAACGCAGTCACCTGAGCAATGGGCTTGAACTCATTGTGGCAAACCGGGCGGCAGTCCCGGTCGTTAATCTGAGCATGAGATTCGATGCAGGCTTCGCGTCGGATCAGTTCGGAGAGCCCGGTACATCGAGTCTAGCAATGACAATGCTCGATGAGGGCACAAAGAATCGAAATGCGCTGGAGATCAGCGACGAGATGGCACGCCTGGGTGCGTCCATAGGCGCGTCATCCGGTATTGACGCGTCGGTCGTATCCCTCAGCGCATTGACAGAGAATCTGGATAACTCGCTCGAGCTGTACGCCGACATCGTTCTGAATCCGTCATTCCCTGAGGATGAGCTCGAGCGATTACGCAAATCGCGCCTGGCACAGATACAGCAGGAAAAGTCGCGCCCGTTTGGTATCGCACTACGGATCGTACCCGCATTGATGTATGGAAAGGACCATGCCTACAGCCTTCCGCTGACGGGATCGGGTTCCGAAGAGTCGGTTCGGCGAATTTCACGGAACTCCCTCGTCGACTACCACCGGACGTGGTTCAAGCCGAACAATGCAACGATGATTGTTGTCGGTGATACAACGATGGATGAAATCAAGCCGAAACTCGAGAAACTGTTCAAGCGTTGGCAAGCCCATAATGTACCTACGAAGAATATCGGCAATGTCGAACTTCCTGACGCAGAGCGCGTTTACATTATCGATCGTCCCGGTTCCGAACAGTCAATTATCTTTACTGGAAACATCGCGCCGCCGACTGGCCAGGGAAACGAGATTGCCATTGAGTCGATGAACGAAATCATCGGCGGCAGTTTTACTTCCCGTATCAATATGAATTTGCGCGAAGACAAGCACTGGTCCTACGGCGCCAGATCGGTTCTCGTATCGACAAAAGGGCAGCGCCCATACATCGCCTACGCCCCGGTCCAGACTGACAAGACAATGGAATCAATGGCGGAAATCAAGCGTGAACTGACAGAATATCTCGGTGAAAATCCGGCCACCGAGGAAGAACTCAGCAAGGTCAAAGACAACAATACGCTGAGTTTGCCCGGCCGGTGGGAGACAGCGAATGCAGTCCTCCGCGATATTGGCGAAATCGTTGCCTACGATCTTCCTGACGATTACTGGGACACCTACACGGATAACGTCAGGAACCTGTCGCTCGAACAGATCGCAGAGTCAGCCGATGCTGTTATCAAGCCGGATAATCTCGTTTGGGTGGTCGTCGGCGATCGCGAAAAGATCGAAGCCAGAATTCGTGAACTCGAACTCGGCGAGATCATTCACCTCGATGTTGACGGAAATCTGGTCGAGCCGACTGCCGCAAATTAATAAGGGGGGACGGGACCCTGGATTCGATAGGCTTAATAAACGACTCAAGATTGTTAACGATATCCATTAGCAAACGTTCGATTATGAGCATCCATGCTCCACAGGCGACCTGATCAACAATCTCCCCGGTATCCCAAGCCTTTGTCCAAGGGGCCTGGTATGGGCGTCAAATATGCCTCTGAGACACGTCTGGTTGGGTGATTTAGAGACGATATCGGTAAATTGACACCTGAGTATGAACAAGCCAAGAAAGGCGTGGCTTTTCATAATCTACTGAAGACTCACTGACAAAATCCCTCGTTCAGGAGTCTCTTTAGGATAGCTCAACCTCGTTTTCGAGGACCTCCGGGAATCAATATATGCTCGATTTTGCCGTTTGCCCTGCCACTTTGCTGGGTTTGTCTGCGCGAACGGGTTCGGCCTGCACGGGTTCCTGCGGTACTGCTGTTACCTTGGGCGGCTCTCCCATGTCGATTTTCCCTTTAAACCTCGCGCCTTCCTCCATGACGATACGGGCACAGAAAATATTGCCTTCAACATCGGCGCCCTTGGCTAACGTAACAGTCCCATCACTTCGGATATCGCCGACGAGCTGCCCTTCGATGAATACCGACGTGGCATCAATGTCTGCCTTAACACGGCCTTGTTTTCCAATCGTGAGATTCATCTTGTGATGGGCAATCGTGCCTTCTATGCGGCCTTCAATGAATAAGTCCTCGTCAGCTGACAGTTCGCCCTTGAATACCAGGGTTGGTCCGATGAGGTACACGTTCTTGGACCGCATTGACCGCGTCTGCCCGATTCGTGGTGGCGAGGCTACATTCGGCCTATCGTTATTATCTGACTTCTTGAACATTGCCATTTCTTCCTCCGAGTACGTCTTTGAGATGTTGTAGGTGAACTAAGTATAGAGGAGATGGATAAGACGATCAGGCGCCTGGCGGAGAACGGTTGACCTATCGCTTCACACGAACCGAAAAGGGCAAAGAAATCCGTCGCTACTGGACCTCAGCATACACTGCGTGCCCGATTAAAAATCAATGTACCAGCGGTGACTATCGACGCATCAGTCGCTGGGTGCATGAGGCGGTTACGGAGCGAGTGCAAGCTCGTCTCGACAGCCGTCCTGAGGTCATGCGCGTGCGGCGAGCCACCGTTGAGCACCCACTCGGCACCATCAAGTCCTGGATGGGCTCAACCCACTTCTCAATGAAGAGCTTAGGCTGCGTCAGTACGGAAATGAGTCTGCATGTGCTCGCCTATAAGTTGAAACGAGTCATCAACCTGGTCGGTACCCGCCAGCTGATCGCGCCGATCGAGGCACAAGATCGTTCGCCCAAAGAAAATAGCGTTGAATACTGAAATTATCGGTGAAAAATCGACCGATTAGTATGACCAAGCATCCGCTGCTGGCTCTAATGACGAGTAATCACACAGCCTCGGCCAGGAGCGGTTGTTCCCTGACGACTATGCCACTGCATCCAACTTATCCCAAAAGTCTATGTGGGGAACATCTTCGATCATCTCACCGACCATCTCGGCGAATTCAGCATTGAAGTATGGACTACAGAGGTCCCAAAGTGCCCGTGCCCGCTCGGTACCAAGCAGGAAGTAAATTACCCCCCGATAGCTCAACCAAGTCGCTTCGTCCAGAGCGCCGCTCTGATACTGCAGCCATTCATGCTCCCGGGCCCGCATCTGACCGATGATCCAGAATTGCAGTTTGATTTTCTCCGTAAAACTGGGCGTTTCCGTTTCGGAGAACAGAGACCCTAGCTCAGGATACTCAAGGAACTTATAGACGCCATTTAGATCGTTGTTGATTGATGCCTGTCTGGATTCAGACCGCAATAATTCTGCACCCTGCCGTACCTGCAATGACAGATAGATCAACGTTACGACGACAAAGATGAAGCCAATAATCTCGGCAAGGTATGAGTATTGTTCCAGTGACATGTTCTTCCCCTAGGTGCAGCGTTCAAATAAGGGGATGTTAGTCGAATCGCAGTTCGATTGGATGTCTGCTTGCGCCAAAATCGCAGGTGGCGACCGGACCCTAATTTCGTGCAGGGACGATTTACTCATCCCCCAGTTTGATAATGCGGTCCGCCCGGGCCAGCACGTCCGGCCGATGAGCGACGCTGATAGTCGTGATTTCCGATGTTGCCAGTCTGTCGAGGACGCGTCCTTCCGTCTCGATATCCAGGTGGCTCGTTGCTTCATCGAGAAACAACAGCCGCGGAGTCCTGTAGAGTGCCCGTGCCAGGAGAATTCGCTGTTGCTGCCCGCCGGACAGCGTATTCCCCCCGCCACCGAGAAGCGTATACAGCATCATCGGCATTGCCCGTATGTCCGCCCATATTTCCGCGTTGATGGCAGCTTGTCTGACGCGATCAATGTCAGGTTCCGGATCGAACGCTGCGATGTTCTCGGCGATCGATCCCTGAAACAACCTGTCGTTCTGCATAACTATGCCGAACTGTTGCCGCAGGTTGGGTAGATTCCAGAGAGCGAGCTCCTTGCCGTCGAACAGGATCTGGCCGCTCGTTGCAGTCAGTTGCGTGGCCAGAAGCCTGAGCAGAGTGGTTTTGCCCGCACCGGATGGTCCCGAGATCGCAACGGTATCCCCCTTCGATATGGTGCAGTGAAACCGCTTAACGATCGATGGACCGCCCGGGTAGCGAAAGCTTAAGTCTGCGGCTTCGAGCGAGCCAGATATGTCCCGACAGATTGCGCTTTTTGCGGGTGGCGTTTCCGGCTCGGCCAAGAGTATGTCGGCAACGCGATCGGTGTGTACGCGGAGCGTGAAAAGACTTCGAGCAGTTGTCGCGAGGCCGAGGGCTGCTGTCCCGAAGCGGCCCCGAAGACTCATAAAGGCAAACAGCACTCCGAGCGTAATCTGCTTTTCGAGGATCCCGGTTATACCGAAGCCAAGGAACACCACCTGCTCGGCTGCACCGATTAGCCCGATTCCCGCGCTGTTGAAGATCGATAGCTTCGCCTGTCTTACATTCGCATTTGTCGCAGCAAAGAAATGTGTCTGCCAATGGCTTAGCCGCTGTGCGGCCAGGTCCATCGCCCGGACCGAGTCATAGGCACCGAGTGTTTCCAGGAGAGAGCTGTTTTGTCTTGCCGTATGGACCAGTGCCTCTTCAGTCAGCCGACGGCTCGCCGGCAGAATTACAGTCATCAGTAATACCGACAATGCGAGGCCACCGAGCGAGACGAGCGTTAGCCAGGTGCTGTACAGAAACATGATTGTCAACGTCGCGGCCAGGACGACGAGCTGCATGATCCCGTTGATGCCCGTCTCGGTCAGCACGGTGCGAATCGGTGTCAGCGACTCGACTTTGGACATCAGGTCACCCAGGTGCCGACCGCTCAGGAAAGTGACGGGCAGGCTGAGAAGGTGATTCAGGATACCGAGAGTACTGTCCACCGCCAGATTTGTGCCAGCGTACAATCCAATCCACCGTCGCGATACATCAAGCAGAATCCCGACAACCATCACGGCAGAAAGCCCAAGTAATGCACGATACAACCAGACCCTGTCTTGCCCGAGGACGACTTCGTCAATCAGCAATTGCGTTGCAATGGGCGGGACGAGGGCAAGGATCTGAGTCGTAATGAGCAACGTCAGCATCACGCAAAGATAACGAGTGAGGTGACGGAACGAGCCCACGAAATCGACGAACGTAAATCGCTGCGCTCTTTGGCATTTGTCGAAATTTCGGGCAGGCGTCAGCTCGATTGCGACTCCGCTGAAGTTGCGGTCCAGCTCCTCCAATCTGACGACGCGCCTGCCCGAAGCCGGATCGTGAATAACTGCCCTGCCGCGCTTCCGTTTGACGAGCAGGACGAAATGATTCATGCGCCAGTGCAAAATGGCGGGCAGACGCAGTTTATCCAGTTCCTGAAGCGCAAGCCGAAGTGGCCTCGCAATCAAGCGCGCTTCCCGAGCGATCTCGACCAGGCTCCTGAGGTTTGTACCCCGTGTGGATATCGATGCCCGGTTGCGAAGCGAGTGAAGGCCTACTTCCCATCCATAGTACCCGGCGACCATCGCAACAGTAGCAAGCCCGCATTCCGAACGTTCATGCTGCAGAATCAGTGGAACCTGGCGGTGGCGTCCAAGCCCGAGGAAGAAATCACGAGCCGACAATTTCATACTCACCGTCTTCCTCACTCCATACCGATCTGATCAGCCACTGGTAGAGCCGATAGCGCTGCCTGATCACGTCTGCCTTGAACGAGGTGCCGGGAACCAAGGGCCACGATGAGCCGAGCGCTTCGATAGTGGTGTCGGAAATCGATGCCCTGACTTCGAATACCGGACCGTTGATTGGCAGGGGAACAACGAGGTCCGACGACAGCAATGCAATTTGTGACACATTCGAGATCACTGCCGTCAGCGTGCCGAATATTTCCGGAGGATAGGCGTCGAGTCGCAATTGGACCTGCTGTCCGGCTTTGAGGCGCCCGGCTTTGTGGCTTGGCAGGTAGAGCCAGGCCTCGAGCCGGGCGTCTCCTTTATATAGTGTCATCAGGGTTTCGCCCGGACGGCAGGTGGACCCTGGCCTGGCATTCAATCGGGCGACCACGCCCGAGGTTGGCGCCAACACGGCCCGCCCCGCTTCGATTTCTGCCCTTCCGATTTGCCTGCTCAGGCGTTCGCGTTCCCTGTCGTACTGAAACCCCTCGACTACGCTCGCCTCTCCGGTCTCGTATCGTTTTTCCTTCAGCGCGCCGAGTTCCTGCGAGATTCGCAGAAAGTCGCGCTCCAGACCGGCACTAATCGCCTTTGCGTTGAGTATGGCGGATCGATCCCGTACCAGATCATCCCTTGCCAGGCTGCCACCGGCAGCGAGTTTTTCCATCCGTTCGAAGCGTCGTTCCAGCAATCGGACATGCCGCGCCTGCAGATCAATCTCTGCCTGCGCCTTCGCCATGCGGAACCCGGTCAGCTCGCTCTGGTCGTCCAGACCCTTGATTTGCCGCGACTTCATATCCTGCTCCCCGGCGCGGGCGCGGGCCATGAACTCGAGTTCTGCCTTCAGTGATCGAATCTCTGATTCGGAGACCGGAGATTTGTCCGGTGCATTGCGGTCACTCCCAATCCGCAACAGCAACTGTCCCTCGGCGACAGTCGTTCCTTCTGTTACGGCGAGCTCCGTGATTTGCCCGGTATCAGGCGCGGTTACCTTTATCAGTCCGCCGGATGGCATCAATACACCGACCGCCCTGGTCCGTTGCGGCACTTCTACGGCACAGACGGCTGCCGCAAGCAGGATCAATGACAGCAGGCCAAAGCCAAGTACCGCGGCTGTACTCGGCGGTGTTGCAACACAAACCTCGCCGAGTAGCCGAAGTCTCGCGGCCGAAACTGACCGCTTTCTGAATAGAGTCACGTCCTGTGCCTCAGGCATCGCCAGGTCCACATTCCTTGCGGGGCGCAAATAGAATCATGTACAGCCGGGGGCTTGCCACATTAGTTTCCGGGCGAACTTTTCGGTTTCTACCGGATTTTTGCGCTAACCTTCGGAATCCAATGAAAGCGATGCCCAAAACTTCTCGAACGACGATCGCGGCCGACTATGTGGATCGGATCCGGGACACTGCCGTTTACGATGTTGCGAGCAAGACTCCCCTGGAGCTCGCAAGTAACCTGTCGGCGCGCCTGGGAAACCGAATCCTGCTTAAGCGCGAGGACCTGCAGCCAGTATTTTCATTCAAGCTGCGGGGCGCGTACAACAAACTTGCGACACTGCCGGAGGAAACTCTTGAAGCAGGAATCATCTGCAGCTCGGCCGGGAACCACGCCCAGGGCGTGGCCCTTGCGGCAAGACGAAAGGGAATCAGGGCAGTCGTCGTAATGCCGGTTACGACACCCAGCATCAAGGTGGAAGCCGTCAAAACGCTCGGTGGCGAAGTCATTTTGTACGGTGATGCATACGACGATGCTTACACACATGCGCGACATCTCGAGACAGAACTGGGGCTGACGTTTATCCACCCGTTCGATGATCCCGACGTCATCGCAGGCCAGGGTACGATCGGCATGGAGATCCTCGATCAGACCAGCGAAAGCATCAGCGCCGTATTCGTACCTATCGGCGGTGGCGGCCTGATATCCGGTATCGCTGCATATATTAAAGGAGTAAGCCCCGAGATCAGGATTATCGGCGTCGAGCCTGACGACTCCGCCGCAATGCGGGACTCACTCGCGGCCGGCAAACCTGTCGTTCTCGACCACGTCGGAATATTCGCGGACGGTGTTGCCGTGCGCAGGGTCGGCGACGAGACATTTCGCGTTTGTCAGGAGCTCGTCGACGACATAGTGACCGTTGATACAGACCAGATATGCGCGGCGATCAGGGACATCTTCGAGGACACGCGTTCAATCGTCGAGCCGGCCGGGGCGCTTGCTGTCGCCGGCGCCAAGAAATATCTCGCTGAAAACAAGATCCGGCATGAGACCTTTGTCGTCATCAATTGTGGCGCGAACGTAAACTTCGACCGCCTTCGGCACATCGCAGAACGGGCCGCCGTCGGCGAACAGCGCGAAATGCTGCTGGCTGTGGAAATCCCCGAGGAGAAAGGAAGTTTCCGAAAATTTTGCGAGGCAATCGGCCGACGCGGCATCACCGAGTTCAACTATCGTTACAGCGATTCAAGCAAAGCGCATATTTTTGTGGGGGTCGAGCTGCACCGCGGCAACGATGAGAGGCAGGAACTCATCGACAAGCTCCGATCTCTCGGCTATCGGCTCGAAGACCTGAGTGACAACGAACTCGCGAAATTACATGTGCGCCACATGGTCGGCGGCCCCGGTTCCGGCATCGCCAACGAAAGGCTGTTTCGCTTCGAGTTTCCGGAGCGGCCAGGCGCGTTGCTCGACTTTCTGCAAGCTGTCGGCACCGACTGGAATATCAGCCTGTTCCACTACCGAAACCATGGCTCCGACCATGGCCGGATTCTCGCCGGCATTCAGGTGCCACCCGGGGAGGAAGAAGAACTGGAGGCGCATCTCGCCAAGCTCGGCTACGCGCACTGGGAAGAAAGTGAAAATCCCGCCTACGAGATGTTCCTCGCCTAGGAAACTGGTTTCACCTGAAACCTTGCCCCCTTATAAATCACGGGCTTATTCCAAAAAGTTTGCAACCAATCGGGGCCGGCTGGCATCTGAGTTTATAGGTTCAACAGAGTTTCCTCCTCCATAAAGAGGAAATCGTGACAAACTAAATCCCTTATGCGGTTTGTTTCGTACCTGGGCGGTGGCTTTGCCACCGCCTTTTTTATTGCTCGCTAAGTAGCGTAGGCCTGCGCGTGGATATGGCTGATCTTGTCAGTCTGCTTGAGTCGATAGAAGCACCTCAGCTCGCGCATCGTGCGGTTACAGTTGTCGCGAAATCTTTGCATCAGGCCGTGACAAAAGCGCGCCGCATAGTCATTGGCGGTTTTGTATCTTTCCTGCTCGTCGTCGTTCAGCTCCGGCCTGAAGTGAACGCAATCGAACAACCAGCCATGGAGCCGATTTGCGAAGTCACAATCGTCCTGATCCTGCGCGATCAACCAGGTACTGATGAACTTGTCGACTTCGGCCTGCATTTCCAGCTCGAGTAATGTCACTGTTCTGTCGCGCCCGGCGCTCCAGACGAGATAGTTGAAATGACTTATTCCTTCGAGCACCGTCCAAAGGTCGTTCAGGCTTGAGGCCCTCAATGACAGCATCGGATTATTTTCATCGAGTCGGCCGAGCATCTGACTGTCGAGGTACACGCTCAGCGCCATGCCCTCTTCATCCTCTGCCAACAGAACGGACTCGTCAGTATTTCGGATCAGCGCTTCACCACCCAGCATTTTTGCGAGTGTGGGATCGGTGACGAGAAAATCACTGACGTCATAACCTGGCTCAACCTGGTATATGTCGGACAGGTGTTGCTGCAGGGCGGAGAGCATCTCAGTGGCTGTTTCGGCTGACCGCGTTCGGCATCGGGACGACCCCGTTTTGCTTTAGCAAGGCTGCTGCACGCTGGCTCCCGGTTCGCAGCCATATTTCATAGGTGCGGAGGAGGTTGACGTCTGACGATTGGCGGGCCCCGTCTCGCACTTCATTGAGCACGTCGACGACGAGCTGAAACTTCCGTGCGAGCTCACGATAAACATCTGCAAGGGCACGCCCACGTGCCGTTCCACGTATCTCATCCGACAACGAGCCGTATGCGGTCCCACCCATATTTATGTAGTAGTCGAGATCGACAATCTTGTGCGCCAGGCTGTCTGCAAAGAACCCGGCAACAAAAAGCGCGACGTCGCCGATCCGTTGCAATGAGAAAGTACGCTGTGCGGGGCTTGATGCCTCCGCCGCATCAGCCATCATTAACGCCAGCGGTCTGAGACCATAAGAATCGTCGTGGTCCTCGTAAAGATCTTCGGAGCGCGAGAACAGGGTGAGTAAATTTACGACGTAATGTGCAGCATGGGGATCGACATCGATCCCTTGTTTATCCATGGCCGCATCGATGGATTCACGAAAATAATCACGCAGATTGTGAACCCGAACGACGCGATCGCTTGCTGCTATTGAGGACATTACTCTCTACACCTCTCCCAGCGGGAGCAATCTACTCTACATATATATGAATCAGCTTAGTCTGATTGTGACAAAGTTCACGTAAAAAAGGACTATTGACGAGCACGTTGTTTTTCTGTGACATCGCGCGAAACTCAGGCGAAATCAATACGCTGCATATGGCCTTGGTACATCAGATATTCACGATCAGCTTTGCTAAACTGGCCCCGCCAAAAAATAAGACCAATAAAGGAGACATCATGGATCTCGGTCATATCGTTGCCGAATTCAATTGGCTGGCAATATTCGTTGCCGCCGCAAGCGCATTCGTTCTTGGTGGTGCCTGGTACGCCAAAGGCCTGTTTGGCAATGCGTGGATGCAGTACGTTGGTCTGACGGAGGAAGACACCAACAACGCCAACATGCCCAGAATATTCGGCGGTGCATTCGTGTTGCAATTCATCGCTGCAATAATGCTGGCAACATTGCTGGGGACTGACAGCACCTGGCTTAGTGGCCTGCACACCGGGCTCGTCGTCGGTATCGGATTTGTCGCAACCGCATACGGCGTAACTTATCTCTTCGAACAACGCCCGCTTCGCCTGTTCATGATCAACGCTGGTTACAACGTCGTGTTGATGGCCATCATGGGCACGATCATCGGCGCCTGGCATTGATTTTCGATATGAATTGGGAAGCTTTAGTCGCAATTGTCGAGATAGTCGGAGTTTTGGCTGTCGTGGCATCGCTGGTCTATGTTGCAGTTCAGGTGCGACAGAACTCTGAGTTAATAAGCCAGAATACACTCGTCGCCCGATCGTCGATGGTCCATGATACATCTGTCTTTTACGCTCGTTTCTTTGAGTTGATTGCCGAAAACTCAGAGCTTGCAGGCATTTATCGTCGCGACAAAAACTCCGAAGAGCTTGATACAGACGAAGTAACGAGATTTGAAGCGCTCATGGAAGTCTATTTCGCGAGCCTCGAAGATAGTGATCATCAGTACAAGTCGGATCTGTATTTTGATGAGGATGACGACACTGATCTGGTCGAATTCATGGCTCCGGCCTTCCGAGATATGCTGTCGTCAAGTTACGGCAGTGAATGGTGGAACCGAACAGCAAAGGACACGTGCACGCCCAGCTTCTACGAAAAAATCCAGAAAATCAGAGCGGGCTGGGACGCCGAACGGAATTGATAAATTTGGCCACTTCAATACGAATTCTCATAAATTCGCGTCTGCTGATTGACATTTTCCGCCGACCAGAATTTGAAATAGATTAATTTTGAGCGACTGCTTTACCCTCGATAGCGGCCATCGGGCTGGTAGCATCTTGAGGGCAGCAAATGACCCAAATCGGTCGGTCACGAACCGAAGGCAAATGGACTACTCTGCTCAAATTGATGGCTCGGTCATAGTCGATTGGGATTCGTTTCACGACGAGTTTCAGAAGCAACTGGGGTTCTTCGATGGATACGGCAGAAACATGGATGCATGGAACGATTGCATGCGCGATATGTACACGAACGGCGAGTACAAGAGCCTGACCAAATTTGATCTAAGCGATGGAGACACGTTCACTCTAGTGGTGGTGAACACTGCTCAGTGGAAGAGAAATGCGGAAGAGGTGTTCTCCGCGTTTAAGGGCAGCGCGTCGTTCTGCAACGCAGAAGAAACACATTTCGACGTACAAATTAGAGACTAGCGAACGGCTGCTTATGGCCGATGGCGGAAACTGAAATCAAGCTATTTCGGGAGAATGGAACGGCCGCTACACTCCCGAAAGCGGACCTTGGTCTAGAATTGGTTAGAAGGGCCGCTGATGACCCCAAGCGGACATTCCTGTCCGCCTATCATTAAGTTAACAATCAGGAAAATTCCACCCACAGGGCGTATAAAGGAATAATAAAAGACGACAAAGCCAAACCCGCCGAAAGACGGTGACGGAAAGCCACGGGTCCTCGCTTCCTCCGAGAAGCCATGGAACGACTCCCCGAAGGTCCCCAAGATCGCCGAGCTGCCGAAGTAGGCCATTGGTCACAGCTATGCGAATCACAATCGTCCTTCTTAGTTCGTTATTCTTGTTGTCTTGCGAAGCCAACAAATCGCCTGACGAGTCGGACGCGGTCCCTATTCAGCAGGTCCATGAGGTCACATGGAAAACGATCCCTGGTTCAGAGCAAACCATTTACTGCCCGCAACGTTCTGAGACTGGTGGGCAGTCGGTTGTCTCCACCAAGCCGGCCAATCCCTGCCGACCTCCAACAGGGAAGATACGGTCAACAGTTATATGGATTCCGGCGGCTGTGTCCATTCTTCCGGAGGATTGGGCACTTCCAGTTGGCGGGCAAGTTCAGTTTTCTCACAATCTCGAAGAAGCGCCAGCAGTGTTTATCGATTGGACTGTCAATGGTAGCCTCGGTGGAAACAGTACCGTAGGTACTATTGATGAGCAGGGGCTCTACACTGCCCCGGCGGTGATTCCTGCGGCGAATCCTGTAGCGGTAAGAGCAACATTGTCCTCCGACCCGGGTGTTTTTAGTGAGTCGCCGGTTACTGTGACCGAACCACCGAGTGAGTCTGGATTCACATGGTTGCTGTGGACGCCGCGTGCCATCGATGCCAGTTCGCCTACTGACCCGGTGACCCTGGAAATTGGGTTTGTCGGTTATCCGAATCTGCAATTTTACCTATGGGATACACAACAACGGATAAATCCGCCGGGGCCTGCGGAAAGTCAAGGTAAATTGATTGAGTCGGTCGCGTTGCATACTGGCGTCTATGCCTTTCGGATGTCCACGACTGAAGTTCTAGCCGATCATACAGAAGGTGTTCTACATCAGTTTGTTGGCATTCTACATTGCGACGTATGCGATATAGACGGGATAAACGTAGGTGCTCGCGATTTTGGCCTTGGTGTTCTGGCCCTCTTCAATGACTCGACCGTTCCTTCCGTCCCAGTGTCGGCCATGGCACCGGATATTCAAGCGAGTTCGCATGTCGCCAACATCGCCGTCAGTGAGACCCAAGTGGCATCAATAGTGGACGATTTGGCACAGTCCTTCTATCAATACTTTCCGGATAGTTTCGATTTTTTGGTGTTTGTTTTTCCGGACTACACGATAGAGGGGCCAAGCGGTGCTGGTGGTGCCGTTCAAAACGCCATTACTGGGATTGGCCGCAATATTTACGACCAATCAGCGCAATGGGGCAGCGCAGGACGGTTGCACGGAGTAGTGCAGATCAGGCGTCCCTGGTTAGCCGATTGGACTGGAAAAGTAATGCTTCATGAGTTTGGCCACCGTTGGCTGGTTTTTCTAAATGAGCCGCCGGTGCAGGCCTTTGGACACTGGCCACCCGGCAGCAGTTTTTCCAAAGGATTAAATCGTGGCGACCCACGTTGGCAATTCGTCCATGTAAGCGCGAATGTATATCAGGTGAACTGCTTATCATTCGCTGAGGTAGGTCCGCTATACGAGTACACGGACATTGAACTCTACTTGATGGGCCTGCTCGCTCCCGAGGAAGTTGGTACGCATATCATTTTTGACGATCCGACGACGATGGACGTGTGCGGCGGCCAGGGAACCGCAACTGTCGTTACAATTGACGACATCATTGCGACCTATGGGGCACGATCACCTGACTACACAGAGTCGCAAAAGGACTTTACGATGGCAACAATTATCCTGAGTAAAGATCGCCTACTCACACCACACGAGATGGCGTACTTCAACCATATGGCCGAACGTGGGGAACGAACCGACCTCGTTCCTGATCCGCAAAATCCAAATGAGCTTCGCCAGCCGTTTTATCTTGCAACGGGCGGTCGTGGAACGTTATCAACACAAGTGTTGCCTTGAGCCCCAATGCGGTGCTTTGCAGTCTTCGGGTTTATTTTGGGGCTAATTCCTGTGTGCTGAATGTCCGCTCCTGGCCGTTAGCTGCCCTCGACTTCATGCTATTTCCAGTAGTCTGAATGTCCGCTATTGGGTGCAGATTCAACCGATCGACGC
>Ga0255052_10000559_pt1 | contig 29793 bp, 27 predicted proteins | sample JV7_2_21_MG_FD_188632 | JGI IMG/M metagenome (GOLD analysis project Ga0255052, IMG submission 188632) | Seawater microbial communities from Jervis Inlet, British Columbia, Canada - JV7_2_21 | ecosystem: Environmental > Aquatic > Marine > Inlet | place: Canada: British Columbia | collected...
TACGTGTACCTAAGATTACATTTCTGGACAAGATATCTCTCGGAAACAACAGCGAGATTTCAGTGAAACTGCTTGGTGGTCACACTTCTGGATCCTCCATAGTCATTGCCCATCCCCAGAAGACGATATTTGTTGGAGATTTAATCTTCAGCGGACAGTTTCCGTATGGCGGAGACCCTACTTGCAATCCTGATAATTGGATAGAGGCTCTTGAGGACGTTCGCGAATTGGCTATGACACTATCATACCCGGGCATGGACCTGTCTGTGGACTTAATGAGCTTGAAGAATATACACATGCCCTTAGAGACCTGCGAGATGTAGTAAAAAATGCGATCAAATTCAGTAAATCGAAGGAGCAGATAATGGATCAAGGACAGATTCCACAACTTCTTCAATCAGGTATTGAACGATTTGGAGATGTTACATTGGACCATTGGATTGGTTTCTATCAATAACCTAGAAATCTAATATCCACAGTTTTGTTACCATCAGTAAGTAGAATGCTGCCTGAGCGGATATTCTTATAATGCCACACATGAAGAAGCGCTCACGTCTTTGATGATTTGGAGAAACGAACATATTGGCTATCGATGATGAACACGTCAGCACTGTCATCTCCTATCCGACATTTGCTGAATTGAATGACATACTCACAATCCACTTCCAAATAGTGATGAGCGTCCTTGAATATGGAATGCCTACTTTCGTAGCCCGCTGGCCCGAGGGTGGTGTTATTCCCAGTAATGAAGAACAAGATCGAATTTTCAAGGAACTTACCAGATTGACCAAGCCCCTTAAGGTCTGGCCCATGGTCAGATGGAGAAATAAGGCTGAAGGCGAGTATTTCATCCGTTTTGTTCCCATCCAGAAACCCGGCAAGAGTAACAAAAAGATCAATTACGTGCTATTCGTTACAACTCTTGCAACAATGGCGATTGCCGGAATTCTGCAGGCTACAAGTCCAGTTTTCATCACACTGTTTTATCCCGGTGGCTTCTCTGTTCTTGACTTAGCCTTTGTTGTGATTACATTCATGATGGCTCTCATGGGTATCATTTTCACACACGAAATGGGCCACTATCTAATGTGTAAACGTAAGGGAATCGAAGCTTCACTACCCTACTTCATCCCTGGATTGCCCCAAATTGGTGGTACCTTTGGAGCATTCATTTCTCAGAAGAGCCCGCCTAATAATAGGGAGGAACTGATAGATATGGGACTAGCAGGACCCTTAGCAGGTTTTGCTGTCACTCTAGTAGTCCTCTTCTTTGGATATATTATGTCAGTACCGGTAACTGCTCAGCAGTTGATTGCAATTGACGAAGCATTTCCAGGACAATCAGGTGAGTTAGGAGTTCCACTTCTCTTCACTTGGGTCGGCTATCTCTTCGTTGACTACATTCCTGCAGGCGGCACACTCTACATGCATCCAGTAGCATTTGCTTCTTGGGTTGGACTCCTTATCACGGCATTGAACCTGTTTCCAATTGCTCAGCTAGATGGTGGTCACGCCCTACGATCTATTGTCGGACCAAGATATCACAAACAGATCGGTTGGATAGCACTGATGGTCATGGTCTTAGCTGGTTATTTCACGATGGCGATTCTCATCCTTGCAATGTCAATGGGTGGAGGACATCCTGGTCCTCTGAATGACACGGTGAAGGTGTCCAAGGGCCGACATGTTCTCTTCGTGTTTGCAATGTTCCTTCTGGTACTCAGTTTAACTCCGCTCTGGAATCTATTTGATATCTTCTAGAAGATATTTAATCAATCAACGAGATGATGTTCCAAAAGATTAACATTGCTCCCTGTATGCAAAATCTAAGGTTATTTCGATGGGTGCTAAACGATTTGTTGCTCCAGGAGCTTTATTCCTGCTTGGATTCTTTGTGGCTTCTCAGCTAATCCTCATGATTACGGAAAGCATGTCTCCGATTGGTTGGTTTGACTGGGATGCAACTTTAGCTTTAGGCCCAACATCATTGGGTTTGGACATCATATTTATCATATTAGTTGCAATTCCAATATTGTTTCTTGAGTACTACATATTTGCAGTTCCAATAGCGGTTCTGATTCTGATAGTAACGAAAGCGATCAAATCAAAACGATATGAGCTAAACATAATGAACATTTCGTCTCATTTCGGTGGTACTCAGATGGTCCGGAGGGCAGCGATACCCGCACTCTTTAGTGTAGCGTTTGCAGGGATGTTTCGTGATCCTCTTCGAGATTTCTTTTTTACCTCGACCTTTGTACCCCCTGCAGAGATTGCGGCATTTTACCCGATTGTCCTATCCTTGATGAGTGCTCTACTGTTCATGCCTATTGCTCTATTATTATTCATGCCTACTTGGGTATTAAATGACGCTGGCGTTGTGACCCATCTAAAATCAGACAATCTGGAACTGAGACAACCCCCTGACACTCAGGGAGTTGGTCGCTGGATTTCAAACATGCTTGGGGGATATGCTATCCTTGCATTTCCGATTACAATGTTTCTCGCCCATTTTTATGAACCGTTGATTGTTCCACTTTTTGAAGGTACTATAGATTTGGCTGTACCTGCACAAGCTAATGCATTCATATTTGAGGCAGTTGTTGGTTTTCTATGGACTCTGGGACTCCCCTTCTTTGTAATGGCTTTCATAATTCCTGTTATCATCTTCAACGAGGGAATGCAATCAAAATCCACTGTCAGAATCTTAAGACTTGCAAAACGTCTGGGTGCTAAAATTGTTCGGAAAGAAAAGATTCAGGAGATTAAGAGACCAACCACAATTCAATCATCAGAAGACCGCGCGCATGTCGAACTCTGGGCGAAAGCAACAATGCCTGCGTCTGTAGCAATATCCCAGAAATCAAAGAAGGATGATAAGAAGAAGGAAAAATCCAAGTCAAAGGTTGTCACAAGTAGGAAAATCAATACGAAGAAATCGAACAAAAAGAAGAAGAAGTAGTGGTCCCCGAAGAGCACAATCGCTTAGACGGGAACCATGATTGTGATTTACCACTCGCCTTCTTCGTAATCTGGCAGGCCCCAATCCTCCCCCTCAGGGATTCTAATTACGCCTAGTTCAAGAAGTCGGTCCATAACTTTCAATGCCGCTTCATCAATCTGTGGTTCGAATTTTGCTCCAGTGATGACAAGCTTTCCAGAACCGAATAGCAGAATCACAACCTTGGGGTCTCGCATCCTGTAAATCAACCCTGGGAATTGCTCTGGCTCATACAGTGTATTCTCAAGTTTCATCGCTGCAAGTTCAAGATTCAGTTCAGCGCCAAGGCTAGCGCTTGCGACAATATTTTGGACAATTATCGCTGGCTTACCACTAATCGAGATGCCCGCTTCTTTGATATTTTTCACAATCTTGTGAACCGCACGCTTTGCCTCTTTCTCACTCTTTGCTCCTGTGCAGACCATCTTGCCTGAATTGAAAATCAGTGTGGCTGTCTTTGGTTTTTTCAGTCTATATACCAGACCGGGGAACTGCTCAGGATCGAATTCAACATTAGGCATAGTGGCCGCGATTTCATCAAGGTCGAGACGTTGGTTGAGAACAACTGAGGCGACGACGTTCTCAATCTTAGTTTTAGGTTCAGGAATGGACATCAGATATAACTCCACATTATCGTGCCTTTATATAGTATATAAGGGACTTCTCGGGTTTACCAAAATCGCCTTTTAAAGGTGAGCAATGGTGACTGTATTTTTAGTGATCAGCAACTACGCTCATTGCTTTCGACGACGACAACCTTTACCTTGACATCATCTGCTATGTCACCAAAAGCCTGTAAGAAATAACGTGAAGCCTCAATGAGAGCTTTGTCACCCGCGGGAGTGAGGTGATATACAATTTGTCTGCCTTCCTTCACTCCAGCAATGTACTTCCCATTTTTCAATTCTTTAAGGGCTGGATAGATTGTTCCCGGGGTGGGTTTTGTGCCTTTTCTCTTGGCAATCCTCTCTGCAATCTGTTGGCCGTTCAACTCGGCCTTGTCTAGCTCCCAGAGGATCTGGAATGTAAGAAATCCTCTCATATCGCAACAGTCTGGAGGACAACATTGTACAGTGTCAGGCAGTTCAGTCATAGTAACCTATTGGATGCCCTATATCTAATAAACTCTTTCTCATATGCATTTATCTGAGATATTTTGTCGCTAAAAGAAATATTTATATTGGGTGTCCAATAATTCTAAGATGTATTGTACATCCAATATATCTGGTGATTGAATGCCTAAAAAGAAATGTGAAAAAATTGTTGATCCAAAGCAATTCTCTTGCGGATCGCATCAGACAGATGGATCTCTAAGAAGTACCGGATATGAGTCGATGAAACTGGTGATTATATGACAGAAATGAAAAAAGTTAGTGAAATGAATCCTGATGAAATCAAGGAAGCTGTAAGAAAAACGTACGCACAAGTAGCTGCTGGGAGAGGTGAAACGGAAAAAGCTTCTGGATGTTGTGACCAACCATCTACTCAACCTGCTGAAACTTCTTCGAGTTGCTGCCCTCCACAGGCAGATGTGACAACTGTAAGTTTGGCGAATGCACTTGGATATGATACTGAGGGAATGCCCCTCTCAGCTACTGAATCATTTGCTGGATGTGGAAATCCTGTTGCACTTGCAAGTCTAGAAGAGGGAGAAGTTGTTCTTGACTTAGGAAGTGGTGCAGGACTCGATATGTTCGTAGCAAGTAAAAAGGTTGGAGACACTGGAAAGGTAATTGGAGTAGATATGACCCCAGCCATGATCGAGAAAGCAAAGAAGAATGCAGAAAAACTTGGAATCACAAACGTGGAATTCCGCTTTGGAGATATTGAAGACATGCCTGTAGATGATAATTCAATTGATGTCGTCATTAGCAACTGTGTCATCAACTTAGCTCCAAGTAAAGCAAAGGTGTTCCAAGAAGCATTCCGAGTATTGAAGCCCGGTGGTCGTGTCATGGTTTCTGATATTGTCCTTTCTAAACCCTTACCGAAGGAAGTTAGTGACGAAGTATTTACTTACACGGGATGTATCGGTGGAGCCATTCTTGATGAAGAGTATTTACAGCATATGCGCGATGCCGGTTTTGAGGACGTTAAGATAACAGGCAAAGCTGGACAAAGTCTTCATAAAGCCTACAGTGCCTACGTCGCAGGCAGAAAGCCTGAGTGACGAGGTACAACAACATGGATTTCGAAGTTGAAGTCGACACTAGTACAAGTATTGTTAGAGTGCCAGTCAGTGTGAATGGTCAAGGACCATTTGAATTTGACTTGGACACTGGTGCATCTACAACTACTCTCTCGAAGAAGTTGGCAGATCAACTGGAAATTCAGACACGTGATGGCAACCGACCTGAGGTACGTGGTGTAGGAGGAGGGATTCCTACCAAATATGCCGACGTGTCTGTAAGTATCGGGTCTCTTGAGTTTGATAAGGATGAAGTATACGTTTTGGATCTAGATGCAATCATGCAAAGTACTTTCAATCGCAACGGAGTTCTTGGATATACTACTTTGAAACACTGTACTATGTCTCTTAGCTACACCAATCGACGCTTCAAGTTGACAAAGAGTAATTCAGTATTGGACTTGAAATGGAGTTCTTATAATTATATCAAAGATTCACACCTAATCGGAGTCCCAGTTCACATTAATGGAAAAGGACCCTATGACTTCGTGCTTGACACTGGAGCTGGAAACACTGTTGTTACTCCTAAATTGGCTTCAGAATTAGACCTTGATCCTATACTAGTTGATGGTATTGCTCGAGGAGTTGGTGGAGATATTCCGCTCGAGATTTCGGCAGTTGATGAACTTTCAGTAGGAGCAGCTAAGATAACAAATAGCCAGGCGGTGGTGATTGATGTCAGTAAAGTATCTCCTAAGGGAGGTCTTATTGAGAATGGAATTATTGGTTTCGACTTTCTGAAGAACTTTGAGGTGGTTATTGACTATCCAAATCAACGATTTTCATTCGTTGACGAGCGAAGTTCACAAGTTTCGGAAGACACATAGGGCGCGTAGCTATTGAGTTTTCTTGGTTTTCAAGATGAGTGAAGAGAGTACATATCAGGGATTTGACGGCACTACTATGCTGATGCGAATATGGAGACCTGAAAGTGAACCTAAGGCAATTGTACTAGGAATTCATGGTCTAGGGTCTCACAGCGACTTGTTATCTTTCATAGCGGAACAATTCATTTCGAACGGATACATTTTCTACGCTCCTGACATGCGTGCGTTTGGCACTTTTCCTGGTCGTAAAGGGCATGTGGAATCGTATGATGAATACATTAAAGATATGGAATCAATGGTGGCTTATCTCAAATTGATGCATCATGATACCAAGCTATTCTTGTTTGGTCATTCTCTTGGTGGACTTCATATAATCAGGTATATTGCTAATCATCCGGGTGAGGCTGATGGGATTATGATTCCCTGTCCAGCGGTGTCTGAGAGATTGAAGATGAGCGGAGCAGTACGAGCGTTACTATCATTCCTCTCGAAATTGAACGCAAAGATATACTTCAACAACGGATTGGATTATGAACTGATTTCTAGGAATCCTGAAATCGTAAAAATAAATCGAGAGGACCCACTTAGATTCGATAAAGTGACTCCTCGATATGGTATTGAAGGTCTCAAGGCAAGTCAAGATGGATTCACCCTTGCAGGCAAAATCACACTGCCGGTTCTACTCCAGCAAACAGAACAAGATATGATACTAGATCCTGAACGGAACAAGGAGTTCTTCGATAACATCTCATCAGAGGATAAGACTTGGAAACTCTATCCTGATCTCTATCATGAGCCATTCCAAGAGGAAGGCGGCGAAGAAGTTTTTGCCGACTTGTTTAGCTGGCTTGATGAGCATCAATAAACTGAAACGTCCGTCAGTCTTATGAGTTGGATAATACTGTGCTTCATTGGTTGATTTAATCATGCAAGTCAAGACTAACGAAGACAAACTTGTGAAGATTTCAGTTATGGGTGAAGTAGCAAGTCCGGTAGCTAGATCAGCGTATCGAATTACATTTGATGGTAAACCAGTCACTCTCCCCGGAGTGGGCGGAATTACCTACAATATCCGTGTCGGTGACCTTGCGACAGGATGGAAAGCTGACCATGTGGAGCCTGGTGTGAGTATTGAGAACAAAGAGAATGACGCTCGGTTCAAGCAAATGGCAAACACTTCACTAAACATTCTATCGTGTGTTGGGAATGAAGCAAAAGTCGTAGGGACAAGTGATGCAAAGGGAGAGAAAGGTATCGTCACTGGAAAACACGGTGGAATTGAACACGTCATGGTGGATTTTTCTGAGGAAATAATGGAGAAACTAGCCATTGGTGATAAGATGATGGTCAAGGCGTATGGTGTTGGACTCGAGCTTGTGGACTATCCAGAAATCAAAGTGATGAATATCGATCCTGGTTTACTGAGTAGAATTAATTTTAGCGAGAGTAGTGGAAAACTTGGTATTCCAGTAACTCACAAGGTCCCTGCTCGTGTTATGGGTTCCGGGCTTGGAGCTGATGAAGTCTATTCTGGTGATTATGATATTCAGCTTTTCGACGAGGCCACAAACAAGGAATATGGTCTTGATAATCTTAGATTTGGCGATATTGTTGCGATAATGGATGCTGATCATTCCTACGGTCGAATCTACAAGAAAGATTCAGTTTCAGTGGGTATTATTGTTCATAGTGACTGTGTCATTGCTGGTCACGGTCCAGGTGTAACAACACTATTCACCTCAACCTCTGGAATGATTGAACCCATTATTGATTCAGGGGCTAATTTGGCATCTATTCTCAACCTGAGATAGAACGATTGAAGGAAAATTGTAGGGATGGCTTACTCAGTTATCCCTCAAATCCTTTCTCTTGAAGGAATGCACCAAACTTCGTATCGATTGATTTGATATGCTTGACTAACCAATTGATTAGGTAAGTGTTAATACCTTCACTAAGTCCCGCAGTAGCACCGTCCTCTTCAAATTCAGTAACCATATGACCTAGTGAAGATTTGAATTCCTCGTGCAGTTTCTTGTGAATGTCAAATTCTTCATAGCTTAACTCTGTCATATGTTTCTCCTCCGTTGAGAAGTGAAACTCAGTGTAGTCTATCATAAATCCAAGAGTCTTTCCGATTTGTCCACGCCCTCGACCAGATGCGACTGCCTCAGATAGATCTTTGATACGTTGGATTAACATCTTATGTTGTTCGTCGATTAAATCGACACCAACGGATAGACTATCATCCCACTCAATTCTTGTCATAGTTCATTTCTCCCGAGCTCTCAGTCATAAGGATTACGTAGTTCCTATCTTTAACTATGAAAACCCTTTTATGCGAGGCGAAGTTTCGACGCCGCCAAGCGATAAGATGGCTATAGAATATGTCATCTCTATCTTTATCGAGAGTGACTTTGGATGAGCAAGACGCATAGAGTATTTGCATTTCTCTTCGTGATATTATTCTTGGCCAGTGCAGCTGCTCCAGCTGCATTTAATGATGCAATTTCAGATGCAAAACTTCTGGAGACATCCTATCAACCAGCTGCTTCAACCTATAATGTAGATGTCAGAATCTTTAACAACCTGATGGCTTTTAATGACGATGATTTTGAATTCAGGGTTTGGAATGGATCAATTCCTTTGAACAACGCTTGGGTTCGCTTGTACAATACTACAACTGATCTTCTTGAGGTTGAAACCCAGACTGATGGAAATGGAGAAGCCTGGTTCCATAATCTTGCTCTAGGACCATACAAATGGAATGTTTCCCATGACTCAGATATCGTTACCCCTGATGCCACTGGTGAAATCACATCAGATGGTCCAGAAGCTGATGTAACAATTCTTTTTGGAAACGTCGATTGGGACAATGATGATGACGATCTAAATGCAACAATTACGGATATCGAAAGTAATCCCGCCACTAATCTGAATTTCTCTATACTTCATACTGGTAATGGTTCAATCTATAATCAGGTTGAGGTCATCGATGGTAGAGCTGATTTCGAAGACATTACACCTGGAAATTACACCTGGAGATTATCAGTACTTTTAGGTCCAGTATATGCTGGATATCTCTTGGAAGAGGGAGATGTCGAAGCCAATGGTACTCAACTACTTGTACACCAGAGTATTGGTCCACTAATCGGAGATCCCTATTACTTTGATTTGGAGATTTTCACTTACTATGAATCAAGTCTATTCCCGATTGTGGGTGCTGATGTTATGCTAATGTACAAGAATGGGTCTGTGATTGACACAAAGGTCACACCAGCCAATGGTACTGTAATCTTCATTGACCTACCAGTTGCTTTCATAAACTGGTCAGTTACATTCGGAGGTCAACCTGTCGGATTAGAAGACTACTGGTATAACCTAACTACTGTTGCATCAGACGTTAGAGACCCAATAATCACAAGTCCGGGCGATCAATCCTTTCTTATCGATGCAGAGAATGTGACACTCACTTGGACAATTGAAGATGATTTCCCAAGCTCAATCGAACTTTGGGTTGATGGTGAACTCAACGTATCCATCTCTTGGGTAAACAGTACTTACGAATTTGTCTATAACATTAGTTCATCATTCCAAGATTTTGTAATCGGTCACTACGAGATTAAGTTAGTAGCTATTGACCATAACTCCAATTTTGCAGAAGATATAGTGGATGTCCGTCTTTATGAAAACGTGACTCCTATTATCGAGGGACCTGATCCAGTCGAGTTCTATTTCACTGAAACCGGATACACTCTCTCTTGGAATACAACTGACGATTATCTCAATATGTACAACATTCTTAGAAACGATGAGGATTTCACAGAAGGAACAATCAATCCAGATGATCCAGTAATCACGATTAGTTTGAATGGTTTAGCCATTGGAGTACACAACTTCACTATGTATGCAAATGACACAAGTGGAAACACAGCAATGGATAGTGTTCTTGTTACAGTTCTTGGAGATGATATAGATCCGATTATTGTCTATACGCCTCCTGACATCTCATATGCACAAGGCGATACAAATCTCATCTACAATTGGACTGCATCTGACGACTTCAAAGATTACTACACTATCGCAGTAGATGGCGAGATCATCATCACTGAGGATTGGACAACAGATGATATCGAGTTTGATTTCTCAGGACTGATTCAAGGTGAACATGAGGTCACTTTGAAAGTCTATGACCTTGGAGGTAACGTGGCAGAGTCTACAGTCCTTGCTCATGTTTCAGCTCCGACAACCATTGGATATCTGACCGTAGCAGGACTAATAGCAGTTGGTGCAATCGTCGTCCTTATTCTAATCTGGTTTGTGAGATATCGATAAATTCAATGATTGTCCGTCAAAGCCGTCATGCTTTTATCTCTTGAAAAAGAGAGCAAAGAAGAGTCACAGCTTAGTGAGGTTGTGACATCGAAATTTATGGTGATAATAGTGAGCTACATCCACGTTAGTGACGTGCTTGAAGGAAAGCACGAAGGAGATAAAGTCCATCTTCGAGGTTGGGTCCATCGACTCAGAAAACAGAAGAAGATGGTGTTCGCTCTTCTTCGAGACCCTTCAGGTGTCGTTCAGACGGTTATCAAGGAAACAGTGGTCAGTGAACAGGAGTATGCTGATGCTGAGAAGATGCTAATAGAGTCCCTCGTTACAATGGTTGGAACAGTGAAGGCTGATACTCGAGCCGAGGGTGATTATGAAGTACAAGTTGAAGAATTCAAGGTGTTGCACTTCGCAGAAGAGTTCCCAATAACAGAGCACCAAAGCACTGAGTTCTTGAATGATAATCGTCATCTTTGGATGAGATCTCGCAAGCTCACAAATGTACTAAAGATTCGGGATGAAGTGTTTAGGTCTGCAAGGGAATACCTTCGCAACGAAGGATTCTACGAAACAACCTCTCCCATGTTTGTTTCAACTATGGGTGAAGAAGGAGCAGAGCTCTTTGAAGTTGAGTACTTCGGAAAGAAGGTCTATCTTACTCAAACCAGCCAGATGCATCTAGAACCGCAATTATTCGCGATGGAAAAGGTATTCATCCTAGCTCCATCATTCCGGGCTGAGAAATCAAGAACTCGAAAACATCTGACTGAGTTCTGGCATCTAGAAGTAGAAGAAGCCTGGTGCGACCATGAGTGCAACTTGAAGAGACAGGAGGGTCTCGTCAGCCACATGTGTCATTCAATAGCAGACAACAGAAAGTTGGAGCTAAAAGAACTTGAAGTCGATCCAGAAAGACTCTACAGTGTTAAGGCTCCCTTTGACAGGATGACCTATACTGAAGCAATTGACGTCTGTCAAAAAGCTGGACTGAAAATTGAGTGGGGACAGGACCTGCGAACTGAGGCTGAACATATTCTCACAGATGACCGAGAAAAGTTTCTCTTCGTTGAATATTATCCGAAGGAGATCAAATCCTTCTATATGAAGAACAACGAGGATGACCCCCGAACGTACAAGAACAACGACCTTCTTGCTCCGAAGGGATTTGGAGAGATGATAGGTGCGAGCGAGCGTGAGACTGACTATCAATTAATCATTGACAATCTCAAAAGAATTGGTGACGACCCCAAGAAGTATGAGTGGTATTTAGATATCCGTAAATATGGCAGTGTGCAACACTCAGGTTTTGGAGTCGGAGTTGACCGATTAATGACTTGGATGCTGGACCTTGAACATATCCGCGATTGCATCCCATTCCCAAGAACTGTCAGTCGAATCTTTCCATAGTATGTGAGATTAAGCTATCCGAATCTACGGATAGCTGATATCCCATGTAGGATGAAACTCGTGTATTAGTCCCAAAAGCTCATTGTAACCTGAGGTAGAAAGGTAGAGAACTGGGTCTCGCCACACTCCTTCTTGGACAACTCCAAAGTGGATATGAGCTGAGCCAGCTTTGGCCAGAAACTTGGCTATCACATCACCTTTGGCAACCCACGTTCCAACCTCAAAATTGAACATAGCCACCTGTTGAGCCTGCTCCAGTGTTGAATTTGTCCATGGTTCAAAACCATACCACAATGATACTGTGCCATTGAACTTGATTTCAACGTTGACTGTATAACGATGAGCCGCCTCAGGACCCCAGTCGTTCAAATCGATTCCCACCACTAGTCCTGGTGCACCCGCTATGACATCAGAGTTGTTGAAGAAGAAATAGTCAATTCCGTTATGGATGAATCCCCAAGGACAGCTATCAGATTCACTATAACCTTCGTTGTAAGATTCGATGTCTGATCTGTTCGCATAGATGACTCCCATATCATTGAGTTCGCTCGAGTCATAGCGTCCTTCTGTGTCAAATGAAAACGGATCGATAAAGCCCTGCTGAAGGAGCAATCCAACCGCACCTACACCAACAAGGATAATCATTATAATCAAGATTGCTGACTTTCTCATGAGTTAACTCTCCTCGAGAAGTTTCTTATCAACTAATTCACGTTGTTGTAAACGAAGCAATCTGATGGAATAGATCAGTCCTACTGCTCCTATCCCAACGCCGATTAACCAGAAGGGACTGGCAAGCGGGTGTGCCAACCAGAGTGTGAAGATGTAGATATTTAGAGAGGCAAAAAAGATTCCGAAAGTAATGATGACTGCATAGTAAGATGAAGGCATGAAAGTTTGACTCATGATTGAATCCCACTGACACTCAGTTTAAACCTCAATATAGAGATTGTCTAATAGTTATTCGAAGCTCTACTATACTGCTTGTTTGTCATTGTTCTCATCATCAGCATCAAGAGAACTTACAAGAAGGCCTTCTGCTGTTGCTCTAAGAACAACTCTCTTCTTAATTCCAGCAAGTCGTCTCACAGTTTCAGGGATTACCATCCTTCCTTTTGCATCAATTTCTGTAATATCACCATAGAGTGTGTGTTTCTGTCCTTCGATAAGACCGTCTCTGATTCTCAATACTCGATCTGCATACTTGGCTACTGTTGGATTGTGAGTGACATTGATGACAGTTGTTCCGAACTCCTCATTTGTCATCTTGAGAGCTTGCATGACCATTTCAGTTGTTTCACTATCTAGTTCTCCAGTGATTTCGTCTCCAAGAAGGAGCTCAGGGTTATTAGCTAGAGCCACACAGATTGCAGTTCGCTGATTCTCCCCTCCAGACATTTGATTCGGTTTGTGCTCTATCCTTGGTCCTAAACCTATTGTATCCAATAACATTCGAGCTCTCTTATCTGCAATTTTCGAGGGTGCACCTGCGAGCTTCATTGGCAAAGTCACATTTTTCAGTGCAGTGAGTCCGGGAACGAGATTTCCAACTTGCCAAATGAATCCGACTTTCTGTCTTCGGTAGAGCATAGCTCTTCTATCATCGAGCATTGTAACACTGTGACCATCGTACAACACAATTCCTGCAGTTGGTTTGTCCAAGGCACCTAACAGCTTTAGTAATGTTGATTTTCCACTTCCACTTGGACCAACAATCGAGAGGAACTCACCCTGGCTTACTTCGAAATCAACACCCCTTAAGGCAATGACCTCTTTTTGTCCACGTTTATAGACCTTCATTAGGTCACGGACCACAATCTTGTTTTTGTGCGCAATTTCTTCTAAATTCTCTGACATGGTAATCACTCCGTGTATTGAATCTCCTCTGCAATGTTGAGTTTCAGCGTTCTAGTTAGAACGAAATAGGTTGCTAATAGTGATACAATCACTGCTGTACCAACTATAAGAAATACAATGAACCAGGGAATGACAAGAAACACTGGGAGTCTTAACCAGAGTTGAGATGTAGTTATTCCCATGTAGAGTAGAGGTACATTTAGTAATAGAAACGCTAGACTTACTCCGATAGTTCCACCAATGAGTGCAGCTAATAGCAAGCTAATTGAAGTATCTGCAAGTGCTGCTACTATCATCGATTTTGATCCAGTTCCAAGCGCTCTAAGCACAGACAGTTGCCTGCGTAATCCTCTAACTCTGACGGTTGACACAATGATCATTCCAACTGAAAGATATAACAACGAGAAGAACACATTGAGGGTGTAAGCGCCATTAATGGACTGTGTTGCTCTTGATTCAAGAACTGAGTCTATTGATTCATATGCTGCTTCAACATTTGTAAAGCTATGAGGGGCAATGTTATAGATGTCAATCATGACTTGAGTATAATTAGCCCCCGGTTCGAGATCAACATAGAACTTGTTCACCTTTGTAGAGTTAATCCAAGAATGAAGCAAATCCAAGTCCATAATCAAAAAGTCTGACGCGTCTGGCTCTCCCGGTAAGTATGTCTGTCTTGACGTAGTTTCTTCAAGTGTATTAATCATGACATCGACAATAGTACATTCTGTTTCATTATGCCAACCTGGGTTGAATATCTGCAAGTCTAGGATATTGGAAAAGACAGGTCTTTGCTGTTGAGTTATACTATTCACCAAATAACTGTCGATTGGTTTGAATGATGTAATAATGTTCGTGTTGTTTTCGTTGTTCTCTGATAATCTCGATATTGATGCACTTGGTGTGTCCGCATAGGTGAAATAATCAAGGAAAAATGCGGTTGAAACCCAAGTGTCAGGTTGTATTCCATAAACTGATATTGTCCGATTAACATTCCTTCCAGAACCGACAAAGAACGCATCCCAATATTGGATATATCCTGTCGTACGTAACATCGGACTGACCTGAGCTACTCCCTCTACCGCGGTAATATTGTCCACTAGATCAGTTGTAACATTATTCAATGCTGCATTCACATCTACTGCGATATCTGCTCCAGTTTGAAAACTAAAGACGTGTTTCATATGTGTGTCGCCTGTTGTGGCCGATAATGAGGCAAAAAGCCCTGCACAGAACACCATTGCAATGAACATTGTTCCCATGGCCTCTGATTTCTTGAACATTAAGACTGATCTCGACATCAAACGAGACCCAACAACCAATGATGGTCTTCGAATTCTTGAGAGAATCTTCGATTTGATTAATGCAGTTGGACGTGATAGACCTCTAGTGAATGCAAAGAGGAAAACGGCAAACAGAGGAATGATGATGACACCGAATGATGATATTCCCATGAAGGCAAAGAAACTCATCATCGGAATCAATAACCATCCAGATATTCCAACTGCTAGGAGGTCAATGGATGGATTACCCATCTTCTCAGACTGAGCAAGTATTTCCCCTTCCAAAACCCCGTGAGCTTCTGTAGGAGTCATGATCAAAGCCCTGACAGCACCTGGGAGAGCAATGATTATTCCCACGATAAATGAGAACAAGAAAACTGCAATTACTGCTACTGGCTGTAACAGAAGTGTAAATCCTTCTAATTGTTCAAAACTAAAAACGAGTAATTCTCTTACAGAACCTGAGAGTATTGCGGATACAATACCTGTCGCAACAGCTCCAATGCTTCCAATAATCCCAGTCACAATAGCACTGCTTAGGACCCAGCTAAAAGCCTGCATTCCTGATGCTCCTCGAGTCTTGAGCGTTCCAACATCTCTACGCTGTTCATCCGAAAGCAACTTGGAGTTATATTGGATCAACATTATACCCATGATTATTGAAGGTAATGAGAAAGCCAGTACAATTGCTCTCACATTGATTGACCAGACAGCATATTCGTACACTGCATCGATGAGCTTGAAATCATCATAGGCAATCTGTGCAAATGGAAGTGTTGCTTGTTCTATCTGTTTCTTTGCAGAGTCCAATGATTCAAGCATGGCTTGAGCATCGGTTTCGATTATTGCTTGTTTATCGAACCCAACCCATATCCTTTCTGTGATTCCATAGTAGTCATCATGAGACATGATGCCAAACATTGACTCAATTGTATTAGGAGTAGTGATTATCTGAAGGTATGTGACCGCAGGATGTCCCCAAACTGGGGTATGCATGTAGATGTTTGACGTGAATGTTCCTACCACTACGAATGTCTGTTCCACAATCACTTCAGTCCAATTCTCATCACGAAGATTGAGAGAAATAGTGTAGTTACTCCCAATCTCCAGACCCTCATTCAAGAACCTAGATTTTTCAACGATGCATGAGTTGTCATCATAAGACAATGTCCCCTCATCAAGCTCGATTGCTGTTTGAAAATTGTCAAAGACCGTACTATTGATTCCGAGAAATGCTTTACGATAGTACATGTAACTTTCTTCATCATAATCTTCAATCTGAGCCAGCGTTGCTATTTCCGTTGAAACGACATTCTCTTGTTCTTCGACTATACTTTTGATGTCTTCCACAGTGGTAGTGTTTTGATAATAGAATGGGTAGCTGAATGATACTTCCATGTCGATTGGGACATCAGAGGTCATATCATCAAGCACACTTAGAGCCGTAGAGTCCATATAGAACAGAATACCCCCTAACACTCCACTAGATAGTGAGAATATGAGTAATGTAGCAAGAACCTCAGGAGTTCTAGCTGATAGACGCGATAAGAGGAACATCTACATATCCTCTCCAAAAGGTGCTGCTTCTGCCCAACTTGCATTCAATGTTTCTGCGAGATTTATTCTGGAACCAAAGAAGGCTACAAATCCAATGAAAATTACTATTGACACAACGAAGAAAGCAAGTACAGTGAATATTGTCAACCATGGAATAATCGGAAATACCGATACTGGGTATGTTTCGAATACAGATACATTTACACTTGAAATGGATGTACTCAAGAATAATGGTGCATATGCCAATAGAACAATGAGACTGAATAGCATAAGAATCAACATCTCTGCACCCTGTGCCTTCACAATCAATCTGCTGTCAGCACCTGCTGATCTAAGAAGAGCAATCTCCCTTCTTCTGGCTCTCACACCCTCGACTGCGTAAACAGCAAACGCTCCCATTATTGTCCCGACAGTTAGAACGGTCAACATAGTATCGACGGATCTATCAATATGGTATGATACCTGTCCCAAAAATTCGTCAGTTTGGGAGGATACGGAATCCCAGAGATTTTGATTTAGAACTTCATACCCTCCAGCCTCAAGAAGGCTTTCTCCGGTTTCTGTTCCATTCGCATTCTCAGAAGTGCTCACGCAAAGGTAATTGTCTGTTTCATTGAGAGCGCCTAAGAGAGAACGGAGATACTCCCGATTGATCATAACTCTATCGTGCCCAACAACATTACTGAATGGAAAATACGGTACTCCCGGAGGCATGATGATGTAATCGTAATAATACCAATAATCATCACTCGGCATTTCAGGAATTGCTTCAACAATAGCAATAACACGAAATGTGAACGGTATCGCTTCTTCACTGATTTCAGATGCACGTAAAATATCACCGACTTCAAGATTGTATTCCTGAGCAGTATCTTGTGATATGATTGCACCATCCAGCACTGTTTCCAGAGATTCGAGCATACTCGACATCTCTGAATCGTTCAATCGATTCCCTAGATAGTGGTACCCTATGTTAGTATACTCTCTGGGGTTCACCGCGAGAAAAGATTTGTATCCACTATATCCACTTGAGAGATAAAATCCAGTTTCTGAAACATATGTTGCAGATACAACGTTCTCATGGGAAGTGACATTTAGTGTAAAATTCTTCCACTGTTCGATTTTGTTATTATCTAGGGCAAATGTGAGATCTGCTCCTATGCTGAATTGAGCCTGATATGTTTTCGTGACTGGAAGTGATGCGTCAACAATAGCACTATTCCAAGACAAACTTATGGCGAGAACCAAGACCATTGCCGCTGCTCCTCCAGAAGATGCTCCTTTTCCAATCCTCCGAATGCCAATAGCTGCGGGAATTTGACCAACAACTCTTGCCATGGTCCGCGAAATTCTCCCAGCACCTCTTCTGAGTCCCTTAATTGATAGACTAGCAACACCAAGGAATAGTGGTAGAGGCACAATTGGAAGAATGAGTCCCAATATTGGATTATTTTGAACATCTGACCCTCCAGACATCAACACCATCAAGAGGACACCAGCTAATCCTATTACTAGAACATCCCATTTCATGAAATTTAGACCTTTCACAACTTTTGATAATCTGCTTTGGTCTTGATCCATAGATTTCTTAGTTGAATAGACAACTCGATAACTGCCTAATGCTAATATTGGCAGTGCGATACCAGCAATGACTGAAATTATCAAAGAGTCTAAGGTGATGAGGAAAGGTTCTGAAATCATCAACGCGAAGTCAAATTGGAAGTAACCTGCAGCCGATATCGCAACTCGACTTATTCCAGTACCCAAGATAATTCCAAGAATGCATGAGACTATTGATAAAATGAAAATCTCTCTATTCACAATTTTGTCAAGATCCCCTGATGCTGCACCTCTTGAGTAGAGGATACTTGACTCGAATCTTCTTTCGTTTACGTTATACCGAATGGCTAGGAATGTTACCATGAGAATTAGAAGAATGATACTTGTTGATCGGAATAATTGCGTAATTCGCACAGTCTGAACCCATGACATGTATAGGGTTATCCCAGTTGAGATGCGGTTCATAGACCAAAATCTTGATGACCAAGTTTCTAATGGATTATAGAGTGGATCGACCGCGCGAATAGCTTCATCAATACCATTAGAGTACGCGAGTGATCCACCTGCGTTGAATGCTGTGACTCGGGTTCTATCAATATCGATGAAGATTTTATGTTCCCCAGAGGAAATAACATCTGGGACAACAATTGCTAAGCTTTCGTACTCCCAATAGTATGGATTGTTAGTTTCTTCTCGACCTTGTTTGTAAATCCCAATGACTTCAACTGGTTCATCGCGATCATCAGCACTAATATTCACAACATCTCCAATACCAATTCCATAGAAATCAGCGAGATCGTGAATCACAGCAATTTCTGACATATTTGTGCTAGGAAATGCACCTTCTACTAGAGTGATATATCCCGGGAAGGTCTCCAAAAACTCTTGATCCGGAGATATGATGTTTCCCCAAATATATTCTTGATATACTCCCCAGGTGTTATTTGCCCAATATTGAAGACTTCCGGACCCTGTTCGAAGTGAAGCAGCTTTGGTTACTCCATCAATCTCCCGAATTGTATCAATATGTGACCGGATTGCTTGACCCTCAGCAATAATGGCAATCTCTCCGACATCTAAATTCTTGTTCCACTCGTGAACTGAGTATGAATCAACATAGACGGTTATTCCCATTGCCATGGTTGAAGCTAATAGAAAACAAAGTAAAGTGACTCCTTTCCTTCTCTTACTCTGGAATGCTTCATAGCCCGAAGGAACACCGGACATTTTCTAACACCTCTATTCTTGATTCTCGATTTGGCCATCGCGCATCTTGTATACTTGATCCATCTTCTCTCCAACCTCAGGATCATGAGTTACTGTGATTAGAGTTCCACCTTCTCCTTTTGTCAAAGATACTAACACATCCAAGATTTCCTTGCCTGTATTGTAATCCAAGTCGCCTGTTGGTTCGTCCGCCAAGACTATCGTCGAACTAGTTGTACCGGAAGGTTTTGCCAATGCCCTTGCTATTGCAACACGTTGCTGTTCGCCGCCAGATAATTCGTCTGGTCGGTGGTCTGCTCTTTCAGCCAGACTGACTAATGAAAGAAGATGGTCTACTCGTTCTTTTCGAGTGTCTTCATCTACTCCCCCAATAAGTAAGGGGAGCTCTACGTTTTCATACGCCGATAGAACTGGAAGCAGATTGAAAAATTGAAACACGTAGCTTATCTTGTTACGGCGAATCTTGGTCAACTCGCTCTCATTCATATTTGTGATATCTACATTATCGAGAACAACTGAACCTTGTGAAGGTCTATCAAGCGCTCCAATTAGATTCAACAATGTTGTTTTTCCTGATCCTGAGGGTCCCATAATTCCAATCGCAGCACCTTTCTTGATCTGTAGAGAAACTCCACGAAGGGCATGTATTTCAATCTCACCCATGTTGTATATTCGTGAAACGGATTGAAGATCCACAATAACCTCGTTACTCATCTAAACCCACTCCAATCTCTCAGGCTAGTGTAAAGTTTAGCTGAGTGTTAATAAATCACTCCTTCGAAGTACAAGGAATTGTACTATTTTCGTCAGTATTACTCCTCAACCACAGGTCCACCAAGAAACCAATGATTACTCAGAGCATTCAATACCTTCGATTTTGAAGTGCAGTGTCTTAGCACATTTGCGTACTCACAACCAGTCATTAACGTAATTGTATAATGTACTATGGCTAATCAGGAGAAGCTTTAAGTCGTCTCGTGACTTATCCAATCATAGAATACTAGAATAGCTATAGGAGTATTTGACATTGTCTGACGAGATAATGGCAAGAAAATATGAGTTCTTCAGCTGGCAGGGATTTGCCATGGGCGCATTAGTCATGGTGCTATCCCTGGTTATCCAGTCAGCCATTAGTTTTCCCGATGTTTGGACTCAACGAGCGATGTCATACATTCTCCTGATTACCTTCTCGTCACTGGTTGTTGGTTTAACCTCCGGGGGGGTTCTTGTGTATCTCTATCCTCCGGATCAAGATGTCATTGGAATTGCTGGTCTAGGTAGTGATGATATTACTCAGCATCTCTCATTGGTCCTGATAATTCTGTCCTTAGTCTGGCCAATCTTTACAGGTTTCGTATTCTTTTTCGAATACTTTGGTACTGATCCATTGATTTTCATTTGGGTGTTAATAGGATTTGCAGCTCCAAGCTTGGGTCTCACTGCAGCAATGTTCGAGAGATCAAGAGCAATTTCAGCGGACCTCAAACTTTACTTCTCAGTTCATGATAGACTTGATATGGCTAGCCTCGATTGGTTACATGCAATCGGTCCTCGCACAGCAACATACCGGATGGGGATGCTGGAAAACGCGGCCAGTAATGTAGAAGGTTTGAAAATCATTGGTCATGAGATTGTTAAAGAAAAAGAACAGTTTGCCATGAACCAATAATTCACTCAGAATGCTTCTTGCGCATGTGAGCTTCAAGACCAACATCGTTCCACGACACCCAGTTGCATTTGAGACAACTAAAGGATTGACTTCCTAATCCGAAGCGAGGCTGTGGTTTCTCATCAAGTTCGTAGATAGTTCCTCCATACCCACTTCTTTTCTTTGATGAAATTCTGAATCTCTTCTTGAAACAATCTGTACATATGTTTAGACTCTTTCTGGTGTCGTTGGCAAAGTTGTCTTCAAGATTCATAGCTGCTCGAATCCTATCTACTTCTTTGCCACAGCTTTCACAGTAATCTACCGACGTAAACACCACATTCCAGATTCAAACTCAATTGGTCCACATTTTCAGTCTTGCTAATGATTGACTGACGGCTATATGAATTCTCTGAGTAATTCCAGGCTTTTCTACTATCGTAACATGTACTCAAAAGGATTCATGTTTGGAGGGTGTTCTCGAATAGCTGAATTGCGGTATTAAACACATCCTCGACACCTTCTTCAGTGATGCAAGATGTTTCGATAAACGCAACAGGGTGTAGATTATCTCCCTCTCCAAACCGCTTAGCGAGTTCTTCAGCAAGCTGGAACCCTTCTTCATATGAAACTGGTTGATCTCCAGTGTCATCTCCTGTTTCTGTTCTTAGATCAATTTTGTTTGCGACTATAACAATAGGCGGCATTTCTTCAGATGACAATGTTGCTTCTCTCAACCAAAAATCAATACTCTCGAAACTCCATCTGTCAGACGCCGCATAGACAATCAATATGATTTGAGCCTCTGCGTAGAATTGTTTCCGCTGCACTTTGGCTTTCACAGCTAGGTCAAATGACCATACTCGAAGATCGATTCGATGATTATCTCCTTCGAAGACTTTTCCGTAGATGTATGATGATTTTTCGCCATCCTCAAGTGTAATTGGAACTACTCCCACTTTGGCTTTGAGCTCCTGCTTTCCTACACCATCCTCACCTAGAAGAAGACCCTTACATTCAACAACAGGTTTGATCTGATGAGTTGGGGTTACTAGGGGTACAGGTTCAAATTCCTCTTCTAGGGCTTCCTTCTCAACAGTTTCCCTTACAAGTTCTTCAATTTCCTCAGAAGGTGCTTCTTCTTGCGCAATGTCCTGAATTTTCTCAGCTTCAGCAATCCGGGCATATGACTTGTTGGAAGCTATGATTTCCTCTTGACCACTTACTTGGATACTGATCTTGGGTTGTGGTTCTGGTGACTTTTCTTTCTCTTTGGGAGCTCCTGCCATAAACGTATCACTCAATGCTTCCACAGCTTGTAAAGCATCTGTAATATCATCGAAGTCCTCGCCGCTGATTGAACCTTCTCCATCTGCACTCACACCAATACTTTCCCCAACTTCTTCAGCTGGCTTCTCCTTCTTTCTTAGAAAACTCATTCTCTTCTTCTTTGGTTCTGGTTCATCAACAATCGATTCAGGTGGTTGATCAATAATTTCTGGTTCTTCTTCTTGTTCGGGAGGTGTCAACAACTCTTCCTGCAAAACTCGACGCACCTTTGGTAACCCGATTCTTACCAAAACATCTTCGAGCACGCCTGGAGCAAGACGCTTTCCAAGATAACGCAGGTACTTCTGGAGTTCTAGAGAAACATCATCGAAAGAACTTTCTTTCAGAGGGATTTTCTTTTTGATCAAACCTTTGTCTCGTACTTCCACTGAAGTTGGATTTAGTGTCAATGAAATAGTTGTACCTGGAATTATCATTGCCTAGCTCCACCTTTTCGGGTAATAACCACCATCTGCACCAACATCTTAACTGTTTCGTGTGTGAGCATTATATTGATGTCATACTGCATCGCAAACTAGTGATATAGAAAGAATAAAATCTTACTAGTAGATAACCCCAATCAAGGTTGGAACAATCGTGGACGTAGATTTTACTCAGTACATCGATGTGATAAAAGACTGGCCTGAACCGGGAAAAGCTGTCTGTGATATTAGTAGAATTCTTGAACATCCCCATATCTTTCATGAGGCTGTCGTAACTCTAGCAAAACCATTACTTGAGCTCAAACCAAACAAAGTGATAGGAATTGAACAGAGGGGATTAGCTCTGGGAAGTGCAGTTGCTTACTATTTAGGGTGTGGAATTGTACCTGCAAGGTCTATTGCATATCTACCTGAAGATTATGAACGACCGATTGAATATCTACCCGCAACAATGTTTGCTGACAAACGTCTTGCAATCGTTTCTGAATCACTTGATTCTGGTGATCGAGTTGCTATTATTGACGATTGGCTTATCCAAGGAACTTCGGTTTTAGCTGCAATCAAAATTGTTGAGAAGCTGGGAGCAAAAGTGGTCGGTGTAGCGTGTGTCATCAACAATATGAGCGAAACCAGACGTAAACTTCTAGGTCGTCCAGAAGTTCACTCATTGATTGAAAATTATCAGACTGATATAGTAAATCTCTAGGAGAAAAGGGAGATAAGCTGGATGTGCATTTATTATCTGATGAAGAGTTGGCTATAGTTTCAAACCTTCGCGTAAACATTCAAACAAGGTTCTTACAACGAGGCGCGTAACATCTATATCACCATCTCCTGATTCAGACATGGAATCAGAAACCATCTCCTGTATCTTCTTGTCCTTACTCCCAATTTTAAACAAGATATCCGTGAAAGGTCCAGTGAAAATTTTCTGGGCGAGAAGCTGGTTTTTGAACTCATCTCCAAAATCCGATTGCCATAGTCGCTGATACCTCTGTAGCGTCGAAGCGTCGGTTTTTTCGTTTTCAAGTGCACCTGCAACGATGTGAGCCGCATATCGGGCAGCTCTCATCGCATACGTAATTCCACCTCCAGTAAGAGGACTCACTTGACCTGCTGAATCACCCAGTAGAATACACCGGTCTCTAACAGTCTGTTGGATTGGTCCTCCTGTTGGAACCAACGCTCCTTTTGCACTGGAAAGGTCTGAATTTTTCAGGAGTAGATCTCTCCCTTTTAGGAATCTGACAAATGAATCAAAGATTCTCGGTAGACCTTGCGAATGTGTGCCCACAATCCCTAGACCAACATTGATAGTTTCCCTTTTTGGAAAGATCCATCCGTACCCCGGTTGACCCCCGAGATTTGTAAAGAAATGATAATTCAGATTCTCAGTGTATCTGTCCAAAATATCCTGGTTTTTCGTGGGAACCTCACACACTCTGCATGCTGTAATGGTTGAACTTGGCCACCTTGTATTGAGTCCGGTTTGACGAGCAACCATACTCGTGACGCCATCAGCCCCCACCAATATTCTTCCCTTGATTGGTTTTCCTCCAATCACATCAACAGTAACCGAATCACCATGAAAGGAAATTGTCTTTGCTCTTGTACCAGTTAGCGGCAATGAACCGACAGCTACTGCTTCTTCAAAGAGAACCTTGTCGAAATCAGTCCGAAGTGCAACCGCCATATCGACTTTCCCTTCTAATGCAATCTGTCTATTGGGGGAATGCAAGATCCCTACTCGTGCAATACCCTTCAAGAATTCAGGAGCTCTTGTTTTCAAGTAGGGGAAATCATCGACTATTCCTCTTGAGAAACCTCCGCCACATGGCTTGTCACGTGGGAATTCATCTTTATCTATGAGACAAACATCAAGTCCTAGTCTAGACATGTACCTAGCTGCTGTAGCACCGGCAGGTCCTGCACCTATCACAACAACATCATGCATTGACGATTTCCACTCGCATCACGCAATTTGCTCCTTCATCTTAAAGGTTGAGCCCATCATCTTAGTCTATATGAGAGAAGCTTATCTGCATCTCTAGATAAACAAGTGCGAGGACAGATGAATCGACTTCTTGAGGCTCGTAGAAGTGTTAGGAGGAACGTGAATTCAAACGCGAAGTACGATCGCTATATCCATGTTCTTGTTACTCTGATGCTCACAACCAACATGGTATTGATTCTATATGCGATGCTGTCTATTACTCTGAGGATGACTTTGAGCGGAGTAGGACTAGTTGATACGCTTCCGATTGCTCTTTACATTCTTCCCCTCATGATTTTCTTACCCTTGATGATTCGAGCTTATTACAGAGAGAGAACTGCTGCAATGAATTTCGTCTTCTTACTGATAACTTCAGTATTCTTTGGCATGCTCTCTTCCCTTCTTAGGGGCTTCATCATCTTTCTCTTCTTCAACATCATTGCTATTGTTTCCCTCTTCGTAATGGGTCGATTCCGGCCAAAAGGTGGCCTGAGGAAGGTTGGTAAGAAGGGTTTTGTGTATTTCTTGCTTCTGAATATGCTAAGTCTTACTTTTCCTGTATCTGTCGTCTTGATGGGCCAGAATCCAATTGCGACAACAACTGGCGTAGTTATTCCTGAGATTGCTTTGACAATTCCTTTGTCTGACTTTGATTTTCCCTATCAGAATGTGACACCAACTTCAGGGCTATTAACAGAAATCTTGGACAATGCATTCTATCTTGATTTCAAAGTGCTCGAGGATGATTCGTCATCTTGGTCAAATTTGCGAACCTGGTTGGTTGCAATCAATGATACAGAGATAGAATACATTGTCACGTTGGTCTCCAATCGTGGATCCCTAGTAGGTGAGGATCCAGAAACCTTGGCAACAACAGAGCTGGTTGTAGATATCTATGAGAGTCATTCGACTGCTCTAACTAACCTACTCGACTTAACCTTGTTAAATATATCAAACAATCCTAATGCAGTCCTGTTTGATATGACATTGTCCATACAAGAATGGCAAGCATTGATGACAGTAACAAGGAGTTTGAATCTTGTAGGTTTTGGAAATCTCATGCGAGCTTCAATCTACTCAACTCAATTAGATGTTATCTCAAATGCATCAATTTCTCTTCATAATCAAGCTCAGTCATCTGGATTGGATGTCGGATTGGTAGTAGACCCATTTGTAATTGATGATATGCAGGATGGGGACTCTGGTGCAATGCGACTCTGCGGTGTTTCAGCCAATTCCCTTTCTCAATGGGATCGTATCATCATTTCATGTGAACGTTCTCGATTCTCTTTTGAAATGTCAGGAGATGTAGGTGAGTACCTTGTTCATTCCTTTTCTAGCTCCATAGGAGGACTAGGTAGTCACTGGGGTATGAGAATTGGTGAAGTTGGGAATTCAACTGATGTGTTAGGTCGAACTGACAATGTCTATGATACTCTTGATATTTTCGTAAATGATATCGAACTCGCTGTGGGCAATGGCGTTACTAAGATTACTATTGGTTCGCTTCCTTCATTGCTATCTGCGTTTGGAATCAATGCGATTGCTGAACTTAGAACAGCAATTGATGCAACAATTCAAGGCGTAGCTACTTACACATTTCGAATCTATGCTTTCCGTGCGGTGTTCATTGCAATTGATGCTTTTGATTTCCTTATGCTTTAGGCGACTTAACATACACTTCAAAGACACCTTCCCAAATCTCACTATTTGATTCCGCTTTGATGAGTAAATCTCCCCCGAAGTTTACTCCCACTGGACCTGATTTACTCTTTTTCCATACATCAGCAAAAAATAGTGAATGTAATCTGTTCTGGAAATCTTCAGTGACTCTTCTTATCATACCATCAATATAGGCTTCATCAATCCCTTGTGAGCTGAGGTCAGTTGTCGACCTGAATAATCTCTCTTCACTGATTGCACCTTCGGTCTTGTCAAACACATATCCAATTCCACCGACAAGGAAGAACTCAGCATGTGGGACACTCGGTTCATCATCTATTGTGATCAACGTGCCATCAGCTAGTAGTATATAATCGGGTGCTGCAACATTGAATGGAATAGAAGCCGCTTCAACCGACACCTCGTCCATCTTTAGGTTTTTAGTAAGGAATTCATTAAGGGTCTTAACTTTGGTATCAAAACGAAATGGTGCCAACTCTCCAAGATGAAGAATGTTCCGTGTTTTCCTTAATATTACATCGAGGAGGCGTTGTGTGGCCTTTAGAAACTCCATACGTTCTCCTTTTGTAAGCAAGACCTTACCAGCAGAGAAGACTACCCTAAGGAAATCAATAGTCTTGAATTTTGAGATAATTGAACGACTCAGGTATGTTGATTCTTCAGTTTCCAAAAATCCTTCTTGTTTTCCCACTTCCATTGGTATTGCTTTACCAATATAGATCTGTACGACCCGACTACGGTTCTTGGCTTTGAAGAAAACTCCAATGTCATAAGATTGTCTTGGTACGTCCACGAGCTGACGAACGAAAGTTCCATCTGGCACAATCTCTCTTGCTCGTGCCTTTGCATAGATTTGCGTGTATTTCGCAAAGAGGTCCGATCTTGACATCATCTTGTCTCCCGCAGTCTACTACTACCTTCATCCAACTCTATTATCTGTTCGGGTGATTTCCTTCGCACATACAAATAGGTCACGGATGGCAATATTAACACTGAATGTTATTTATAATAATTTACAATTCTTGGTGACTTCTTACATTCCTGATTATCTTCTTTTACAAAATCATTGATTATACTCTGCCACAAGCTATAAAGCACGCGAATGAAGCAGGGCAATAGTTCAAAAGAACAGGGAATCAAAATGGAACGAAAGAAGGTTGGACCGGGACTGATACTAATTGGTGCTATCTTGTTTGTTTTGTCCCTCTTCGTACTTCTTCCAATACAATCCTTCTATCTCGCTTCTCTCTTTGTGATGTTCATCGCAGTAATTTTGATTGGTGTTGGAGCGGCGTTCCTCAAGGGTGTCGAGGGTTCACTTGATATGCCAAGTGATGATTGCTATTATTGTGAAGGTACAGGAACGAAAGATTCAGAAGTCTGCCCTCGTTGTGGTGGAACTGGTCTTGCACGCCCTGACGATCAGTAGTCTGGTGAAGTATGGTCGTCAGATGTATTGATTCAGGTGACATGCTAGTGACTCGGAGATTCATTATTGCGCATCGAGGTGCTTCTGCCCATGCTCCTGAGAACACACTTCTTTCTTTTGAAAAAGCTTGGCACTATGGAGCTGATATGATTGAGTTGGATGTGCATGAAACTGCTGATGGTCACCTTGTTTGTATTCACGACGCAACAATTGATAGAACCACAAATGGAACCGGTGCTGTTAGTTCATTAACTCTTAATGAGATTCAGAAATTTGACGCTGGAATGGGTCAGCAAATCCCACTGTTACAAGATGTTCTCAAGTTTTCGAAAGGAAAAATCCAAGTTAACATCGAATTGAAAATCTCCGGTGTGGAGGAAAGAATTTCTAACATAGTGAGTAATTTGGACATGATCAATGACGTAATCATATCTTCTTTCTTACACTTATCACTTTCAGTAATCAAGGAAATAAGTGACAGAATTCGCATTGCTATTCTTGTCCAGAATGAAATTGAAAATCTCCCATCATACGCCCACGAAATCGGAGCGTATGCTATTAACCCGGCTAAGGAGTTGACATCTGCCTTATTGATAACGAATTCTCATGAGTTTGATATCAAGGTGTTTCCATGGACTGTCAATGATGAAGAAACAATGTTGCGACTTCTTGATGTTGGAGTCGATGGTCTGATAACTGACTATCCTGATATTGGAGTCAATTTAGTTAAAAAGAGGTCTAGTTAGTAATCCTCTCCACAAACTCCTTGATGAGGGGATATGCGATTTCTCTGGTAGGGTGACAACTAATCACGTGTTCTGCTCCCTGAATTAGGTGTAGCGTTTTATCAGATGATGATATTCTTTCAAGAGCCAATTTACCATTATCCGGATCTATTGTCTTGTCTGCTGTTCCATGAAGAATTAGTGTTGGAATAGAAATCTTGCTCAAGTTCTTTCTAGCAACTTTGAGAAGCTTGAACAACTCATGGTACGCAGATACTGGTTCTCTATCATATTTCGTTCTCTTGATGTCATAGACCCTTTGAGCGGCTTCAACATCGATTTTCCTGTCTTTCATAAAATATTTCAAAAGCGGAACAAGTCGGGGAAGAATTCCTGAGATTCTAAGTGCTGGTGCGATTAACACTAGGCCATCAACGCCCTGCACCTGCGAGATAAGCAACGTTGATAGTGCACCTCCCATTGACAAACCTGCAACAAACAGATGTTGCATCTTCCAGGATTCTACTTCTTCAAAGCCTTGTTGTACTGATGAATACCAGTCTCTCCATGAGATTTCTTTGAGGTCATCTGGTGATGTACCGTGGCCGTTTATCTGAACTGCAAAGGACGCAACTCCTTCATCTTCGAGATACTTTCCTAATGTAGCTAATTCATCAGGTGCCGCACAGAAACCATGAACCAAAAGAAATGCAACAGAAGCTCCTTCAGGTCTGGTTGCGACACCATTCGCCTCAGGAGCCAATGTTCCCGCCTTCATTCAAAGGTTGTTAGTATTCAAGTCTTGATAACCTTGGTATCTTCATCATCCCTAGACGAATTCCAGCAACAAGCCATCCGAACATAGACAGTATCTCTGTACCGACAACAAACATCACCATAATCGACACCATCGCGGCTATTTGACCGGGTGTTGGTATTCCTGCGAAAACAATCAACACAAGGATTACCACTACGCTTGCTACTATTAGACTTCCCATTGTGGATACTTTGATTAGATTTCCTTCGAAGCCATGACCTTGATCTTCAACATCATTTGCGAGATTGAGGTTGAGTGACATTAACAGAACTACGCTGATAGAGTAAAGTGAAAGCAATAAAGCTGCACCTGTGTTTGCTTCATGTGACACAGTTTCATTACCCGCAATTACAGGCACCAAAAATGCAAACATCACACTTATTCCCATGAGCATTCCTCCAGTCGTGTATCCTCTGCCGTGCGAATACCCAGCGAGACTGACATTTCGTAGGAATAATACCAACAGAGGTAGGACAATTATTGATGGACC
>Ga0255052_10000561_pt1 | contig 29781 bp, 28 predicted proteins | sample JV7_2_21_MG_FD_188632 | JGI IMG/M metagenome (GOLD analysis project Ga0255052, IMG submission 188632) | Seawater microbial communities from Jervis Inlet, British Columbia, Canada - JV7_2_21 | ecosystem: Environmental > Aquatic > Marine > Inlet | place: Canada: British Columbia | collected...
GCACTTGTTCACAACAAAAGGGAAAAAATTAGGAAGAAATCCCATGTTAACATATTTATCAAGCAGCATATGGGCATCGCCTGCGCAGACGTTGGTCAATACGGTTAATGTGGATATTCCTCTTGGGTATAGTCGTGAATATCTGCAAATGTTGAAGGAACAGTAATGAAGAAAAAGGAATTAAAGGAACTTGTTGAACAAGGAGAGGGTTATTTTGTAGAATTTAAAGAACTGATTGGGGTAAGTCTCGAAAAAGAGATGGTTGCTTTTGCAAACGCCTCTGGGGGAAAGATTGTCATAGGCGTGGCGGATAGTAGTAAAATTATCACCGGTTTTCCCGAGGATTAGGGTTGCCTTGATTTCAAAAGAGGAAATAAGGCAAATAATTTTGGGCAGCGAAAAAATTATGCAGTTTTTTAGCAGCAAATATGAAAGAAACTGAAGAAGATCCGGGGCCGAAGAGTTAATATTTAAGATGACCCTGGTTGTCACTATTTATTGAATGCAAAGGACAAGTCACATGAAAAGGCCAAAATGCGCGCTTTGTGAGAATTATCGAGCGAAAAGGAAGTGTCAAATATATCAAGATAAATTCATATGCCCTTCCTGTTGTGCAGATTTACGCAAGAAAGAATGTGAAGAGTGCTGGCATTACCGGACAGCAAAACAATACCAGTCATCAAAAGCTCAAAAGCCGGTTCGTAAACATTTTATTATGGAGGTTAATGAAAAAGCTGAAGACGCTGTTGACAAGGCCTTAGAATTACTTGAGAAAGGGAAGCCTGAGAAAGCACGTGAAATTCTCAATGAACTCGAAAATAAACATCCAAGAAACCACATGGTTATGTATGGACAGGGTACTGTTCACGCAATTGAGGGCCAGTATGATGATGCGATAAAGTATTTTACTAAAGCTACTGATATATTTCCATATTTTATTGAGGCGTATTTTAACCTAGGAGTTGCTTATAAGAACAAATTCGACATTGGAAACGCAGTAAGAGCTATGAACAAGGTCATTGAAATTGGCGATTCAGAACACGAGCAGGTTCAGCAAGCAAAGGCATTAATAAGTGAATTGAAAAATCAATTACGAAAGACCACTGGCATGACCTTGGACCAATATTTTATTTCACAGGACAAATTTGATACAGCTTTCTCCCATATGGAGAAGGGTAAATGGGAGGAGGCGATTTTTGGGTTCAAGGAGTGTCTAAAGGTACATGAAGATCACCCGCAAAGTTATGGAAATCTTGGAATCTGTTATGCACAATTAGGCCAGAAAGCAAACGCAATTGAGGCACTTGATAAAGCACTTGAAATCGATCCAAAGTATGAGCCTGCTATTATTAATAAGGTCATGGCCGAGAGAATACAGGAAGGAGAAAAGTTGAATTTTGCACAATTTGAATCGATTGAATATTATAAAGATTATCCATTGAAAAAGAAATCCTACTTAGAGTTCCTTTTTAATAAATTCCGTTGATGAAAACTCAGAAATAGGGTCAAGTCTACTATTGACCCATGTCAGATAAAATATTCGGTGAGAAGGACGGCGATCCTGTATAAGTTTACCCTGTGCCGGCTGACGAGTATTTAAAAAACATAAGGATTGATGAGAATTATCTCAAAGGGATCGTTTTGCAGTCCCGCGGCAAACTAAAGGGCAATTGTTATATTATCACGCCGGAGACATGCACTCTTGTTGGCGATACCACCATGAAAAACAGTTCCGGTAATGATGTGCATTTTAAGATGCTCAAGTTTCCCTACAAAATACTGGAAGATGTCTCCCGCAATTTTCAGATACAGCAATTTTATTATTAGCAATCCCGGTTGATAAGAAAGGGGAACTATATTTATGATTTCACCTGATATAAGAGAAACTATTCTGAAATGTGCTCGTGAGTTTGATGTGAAGGCAGTTTGGATTTTTGGATCTTCGCTTGAAGATGATTCTGTTGCGCGTGATATTGATTTGGCCGTCGAGGGAATTTCACCAGAGCTGTTTTTCAAATTCTATGCCCGTCTCTTTATGGCTCTTCCTAAGCCTGTTGATCTTGTAGACTTGTCGCAGGACATTCCAATAGCTTCAATTATTCGTGCCAAGGGGGTTAGTATTTATGAGCGGTAAAGATTCATTTTTAGAAGAATTTGCTAATGAAATCAAGAGAGAGTGGTCTTATTTCAGATGCCCAGTTTGAAGGATTTCTTGAAATTGCTACTTTTTCGCCACATGCATATGCACGGCTATGGATTTATGCTGGACGAAACGCGCATTCGAGAATTAGCCGCACCAGTGCCTGATCTTTGTAAGGGTTTTCTTAAAAATCAGAACAAATAATCAAAACAGAACTGTTATGATGACATTGCGACAATTTTCTGCGGAACCATCCACAATTATTTTTGGAAAACCGCTTTTGAAGGGCCGTGGTCCTGGTGCGGTCTGGCGGAAAAGGGGTAATACTCTTAAAAAAGGGTAATAAAGAGGGCAACAAGTCGTATGGCACAAACACCTGATGAAAAAACTTATGTGGGAATCCCCTTTATCGAGCATTTCGTGGAGAAGCAGGCATCGATTTGTATCGCACAACCATACAATTGTATGATATAGGCATACATTATGAATGTTTTAGCGGAAATATTATCATCTAAGATCCGGGCGGAGATATTTCGCCTGCTCTTCGGAACAAGCGCCGAAGAGTTGCACATGCGTGAGATTGAAAGGCGTTCGGGATATACCATAGGGACGATAAAATGGTAAAAGGAGAATCTATTCAGACGTCTGTACAGCAAAATGATTGGAAAGAGACAAAGGTGCGGTGGGGGGGTGAGAGGCTACCGATTGTGATATTTCGACCGTTGGCGGTCGTTGCCCTTATTTTATTTCTCTCTGTGAGTGTCGTCTTCGGAACGGAAGACACTACCTGCAAAAAAACTGGTATAGAGCTTCAGATTCTTGGATCTGGAGGACCGGTCGGATGGGACGAGAGAGCTTCATCGGGATACCTGGTATGGGCGAATGGGCGACCACAGGTCATGATCGACGCAGGAGGCGGTACTTTCTTACGATTGCACCAGGCTGGAGCTCGAGTCAAGGATCTTAAATTGCTTAGCATTACTCATTTCCATCCTGATCATGCCTCGGATTTGCCCGCGCTGCTCTGGAGCGGCACCTTGTCCGGCATGAAAAATCTTGTCGTATCTGGTCCTTCCGGAAGCAAGGCAATTCCAGGTCTCAAAGATTTCTTGGATTCGCTGTTCAATGCGAAAACCGGGGCCTTCCCATGGCCGAAATTGTCTGGTCGGAAACCGAAACTTCGGGCTGTAGAGACGGATTTTCAGAGCAACTCACCGGTCAAGATCTATAAGGATGGCAACCTGAGAGTGACCGCTGTCGGTGTACCCCATGCTAAACTGCCCACGCTTGGATACCGAGTTGACATAGGTGGTGTCAGTGTCGGCTTTGGTGCCGACCAGGCCGGGACTGGTTCTGATTATACAGGGTTTAGTCGTGCTTTTGTAAAGCTTGTTCAGGGAGTGGATGTTCTGGTAATGGACTTCGCTGTATCCGAGGAGGTCAAGGGAGGTCCCATACGGTTTCATGCTAAGCCGAGTGTCGTGGGTAAGATTGCTCAAGCGGTCGGGGTTCACACGCTTGTCCTGAGTCACTTATTTAAGCTTGATGGCAATCCAAACTTCAGTCTTTCAAATCTCGAATCCAATCTTGCCCATTTGAAAAATCACTATTCGGGGACCGTGGTGTTAGCCGAGGATCTGAAATGCATAGAGGTAAAAAAGATCGCTAAAAAACAGTGAAAACGAATAGGCTCTACGGGAGAGAAGCGCGTCGCTACCAGAGAATTTACATCACCGTAACCGATTTTGGACACTCCCGTCCCGCAATTATTTTATATAATCGTCTTGCGGTTTCATCAAAAATACGATTGTATTTTGGGTCCTTGATACTACGGTCAGGCATTTTTACCCCTTTTAATCCATCAAGGTTTTCCAAATTCAGATCAATTTCGACCGCTATTCGACCAATTAGGGCCTGGCGTTCAGCTTGATCGTCTTTCATTATTCCAGCTTCTGTGACAAAGGCCTCCCCAAGCTCCATATCTCGGTTAATATCGTTGGTTGTCTCGATTGCCTTTTCAAGACTGTCATATTCCTTGGGGATGGTTGCCTGTATCAACTTAAATATGGAATCTAAAGGTTTCAGTTTGAGCAGTTCGGGATGGTGGACATAACTGAATTCGTTGTGAAACATCACCTCTTCCATATTGAGACCGAAGGTGTTTTTACCAAACCAGTTTTCCGTGTACAATATTACCTGCTCTTTATTCCACTTTCCGCGAGTGCTAAAAAATATCCATGTGATATTTGACAGATCATCTAAGCATTCTTCGATTGTGTAATAGGTGTAATCAGCCAAGTGTTTTCCATCCTCCATCACATCAATTCCCACAGATTCAACTCCGGGTAAAGAGACCTGCATAATTTTATGATGATCATGGCAATCACTTATCAAAATCGAGTATGCATTTCTTTGAAATTCTTTTAAATCAAGCCTGTCTATTTCCAGGGACTCAGGAACAGGGAGTCTTTTGAATGCGCTGGGTGTCATCAACAGTGCACATGTATCCGGTGGAAGATCTAGTTTTTCCTGAATATCCAAATAAAAATCCCATTCCTCCTGCCCGTCGATTCGCATTGGAAGCAGTTGACCCTGATTGGCAAGCAAATGTTTTTGCATCATAAAGATATATAATTCTAAGGTAGCCTGCCAATCCGCTTGAACAGGGTCGCAGCCGGACTCTACGCGAGCGTCTGATTTGGCAAATATATGCTCTACCCCATGTTCTATCTTGTCAATTTCCGCATTTTTTGTCGCCATTGTTAAATCCTTATGTTATTAAAGCAATATTTATTTTTAAGCTATAATCCTATAGAATTAATTGACATTTTGCAACCAACTCTTTAGGATACTGGTTTATTTGACATTACAAGGGGGCTTTATGAATAAACTGGATCTTATAAAAACTCTTAAAGATGAAAACGGACTTTCCATGCAAGAAGCAACCATGGTTGTTGACATATTTTTCGATGAAATGGCGAACTCCCTTGCAAAAGGTGACAGGGCTGAAATTCGCGGTTTATGTTCCTTTTATGTAAAGAAATATAAGGCTTACACCGGAAGAAACCCTAAGAACGGTGAAAAGGTCAAAATCAGACCTAAGAAACTACCGTTTTTTAAATGTGGTAAGGAATTGAAAGAACGGGTGGATTCTTAATAAAATGCGAATAAAGCCTCTATTCTATAGATTGCTGGAGGAAACCACTGGAATTCCCATAGAAATCAAATCGAATGAATTCAATGAGGTTGCTGGCATTAGGCTTCTGGGCAGTAGACTGCCCTAGAGATATCACCCACAAACTCCGGCAAATCATTATGCCCCAACAACTGTCTGATTGCGTGTGCCTCGCCTGTATGAAACCAATAGTGGTAGATATTTCTCAACAACTTGGTACCGATACTCTCATCTAAAGGCGCACCTTCCCATTTTTGGTGTGCTTGCAACCGTTCGGTCGTCAACGAGTCCAAGTACGTGTCAGCGGCATCGGTAACGGTGTGCCAGGTTTCCCACATCTCATCCAAAGGCGGCGTACTCGCGGGTTGGCCCCAACCCACCTGATGTTCCAGGTCGGGCGCTAGATCGCGGCCCTGGGTCCTAACCACCCAGTACAGGTTCTCCTGGTATGCCAGGTGTCCCACAATCCAGCTGATACAGTTCATCGGCAGTAGACGCCGGCGAGCATCCTCTGCAGAAACTCCTTCGAGACAACGCGTGAACTCGCTTCGGACAAAACGCAACTGGGTTACCAACGGATGGATCATTATTTCCTCCTGTTCAATTTCACAGAGACCCCAACCTGATACCTTAATTCAATTTTCGAATTTTCCGGTATTGTTTTTTCAATGTCAGCTGGTTAATGGAGAAGCACCCAATAACACATTTCGAATGAAATGTCCATATCCTGTCGGCAGTGCATGAACGAAAAATCATGTTCAGACGAAATCCGACCGGATGCGTCAGTGGATTGGCGGTGCAAAACTTGAATATGTAGTTGTTGCAGTCAAATGTTGACCTTTTTAATAGGAAATGTAATATCCTAAAAAATTGAAACAATAAACACCTATAGTGATCGGTTGAGAACCGATATTGAAGGCGGGTTCAGGAGAGAGATACCATGGGATTTATCAGACGTCAGGAAGAGCAGATGGCACTCCGTTTGCTTGAGTGGCAATATAAGCGGATGAATATCCCCCTACCGGTTGCAACCGAACTGAAACGCCGGGCGGATAAACTGGTGGATGATGCACATCAGATTGCGCGGAAAAGGGGAAAAAACGTTCTTTCCATCATCAAGGATCTGGCGGGTGATCTGAAAAAATAAAATGTTGATAATTGAGAATCATCATATTATTCCATCTTCTATTTCAAAAACAACGACAGTCACCACTGTTCGGAATGTATGTAACAAGAAGTAGAATGGAGGTATCATGATAAGAGCAGGCGTGGTGGGTGCGACCGGATACGCGGGTGCTGAGCTCGTACGAATTCTCACAGGACATCCGGGTGTCAAGCTGACCATCGCAACCTCCCGTCAATACGCTGGAGAGGCGTTCGAAACCGTCTTTCCATCCATGACAGGTGTGGTGAACCTGAAATGTCGTGAATTCACCATGGATGACGTCTGTGACATTGCCGATATCGTATTTCTTGCGCTTCCTCACAAGCTCCCAATGGCATATGTCCCCGAACTGCTTGAGAGGGGAAAACGGGTGATAGACCTTTCCGCTGATTTTAGATTCAAAGATGGTTCTACCTATGAGGCTTACTACCAGCCCCATACCGCCAAGGACTTTCTTGACGAAGCAGTGTACGGGCTTTGTGAAATATACCCCGAGCAGATAAAAAACAGCCGCTTGATCGGAAATCCAGGCTGTTACCCTACCAGTGTGCTTTTGCCGCTTATCCCTTTGTTGCGGAGTGGTATTTTGGATCTTCATTCCATCATTGCTGATTCAAAATCAGGGGTCAGCGGCGCCGGCCGCTCTCTTTCTCTCAAGAAACACTTTTGCGAAGCCAATGAGTCTTTCAAAGCTTACAACGTTGCTCAACACCGCCATAATCCGGAGATGGAGGAAATTCTCAGTTCGGAAGCCGGAAAACAAGTGCGAATAACATTTGTACCCCATCTTGTTCCGATGACCCGGGGGATGGAGACGACGATTTATACAAATCTTCATAAGGACGCAAATCATGAGGATGTTAAGGAGTGTCTTTCTTTATTTTACGCAGGCTCCCCCTTTGTTCGTATCCGTCCGGACCGTTCTCCACCGGACACTTTACATGTCAGGGGAACCAATTTTTGCGACATCGGATTCCATATAGATGAACGGTATCATCGTCTCATTCTGATGTCTGCAATCGATAACCTGATAAAGGGAGCTGCAGGGCAGGCGGTTCAGAATATGAATATCATGCTCGGTTTGGATGAAACCACCGGGCTAAGCCATATTCCATTTCCATTGTAATGCGGCCGCTGCCTAAGGGAAAACTACTGCTTTTTTTAAAACTTCGCATTTTTCTCGCCATTTGAGGCGATGTTCTACCTATCTGCTTGACTTCAAAGAGGCGTTTGGACTAAAAAGGCTAAATTTTTTTTATTTGTTAAAACGATTTCAAATTATACCATCTAAAAACCATTCGTGGAAAGGAGAGGTAACATGTCAGCAAAGTTGATCAAAGGAACCGAAGTTCGTGAGGAGATTCTGGAGGAAATTACGTCGAAGGTGGCTCAAATTAAGGAACGTCATGGGGTTGTACCCGGTCTTGTCACCATTTTAGTGGGTGAAAATCCCGCCTCCATGTCATATGTTACGCTGAAAATAAAAACAGCTCATCGGGTGGGTTTTAAAGAAGTTCAGGACAGTCAGCCGGCCGATATGACCGAGGATGACCTTTTGAGCCTCATTGAGCGGTATAATAACGACGATTCCATCAACGGGATCCTCGTGCAGCTTCCGCTTCCAAAGCACATGAATGAAAAAAAAGTTTTAAATGCCATCGACCCTGATAAGGATGTGGATGGATTTCATCCGATCAATGTCGGACGTCTGATGATCGGTGGGGATGAGGTCAGGTTTCCCCCCTGTACACCCGCAGGGATACAGGAACTCATTGTCCGTTCCGGGGTCGATACCAGCGGCGCCGAGGTCGTAGTTGTCGGGCGTTCCAATATCGTGGGAAAGCCGATCGCCAACATGATGCTTCAAAAGGGAGATGGAGCCAATTCAACCGTTACCGTCGTTCACACCCGGACGAAGAACATGGATCAGCACTGCAAGCGCGCAGACATCCTAATTGTTGCTGCCGGTGTTCCTGGGCTCGTCAAACCCGAATGGATCAAGCCGGGTGCCTGCGTTATTGATGTCGGCGTCAATCGAGTAGGAGAAAAGATCAGTGAGAAGACGGGAAAAAAGATAGCAATTTTAAAAGGGGATGTCGATTTTGAGGCGGCAAAAGAGGTCGCCGGCTGTATTACCCCTGTTCCCGGTGGCGTGGGTCCCATGACCATCACGATGCTGATGAAAAATACCCTAAAATCTCTCAAACTTAAACTCGGCATCGCCTAGGTATAAAAAAGAGACGAAAAAAGATATCCTGCTTTGTTGGAAAAGATCTCCCCCCGTCTGGTTTAAGGATCTTCAACCCGGAAGGGGGAGGAGGATTATATTCCGTATGTTTTTTGATTTTTTAGCAAAAATTTTTGGAAGCAAAAACGAACGAGAGCTGAGAAAACTCGCCCCTGTGATCGCAAAAATCAATTCTTTAGAACCTGAAATGCAATCCAAGAGCGATGATCAGCTTAAAGCCCAAACATCGCTATTCAAAAACCGTGTGGAACAGGGTGAGTCGCTTGATGATATCCTTCCCGAGGCGTTTGCCACTGTGAGAGAAGCCTCCGTTCGGACACTCGAGATGCGGCATTTTGATGCCCAGCTGATCGGGGGACTTGTGCTTCATCAGGGCAAGATCGTTGAAATGAAAACAGGCGAAGGAAAAACCCTGGCTGCTACGCTTCCCGCCTATCTCAATGCCATTTCCGGCAAGGGCGTTCACATCATTACGGTGAATGATTATCTGGCAAAACGCGACACGGAATGGATGGGAAATATTTATCAATTTCTGGATCTATCGGTTGGGGCCATCCTCCACGGTCTTGATGATGATCAACGGAAAAAAGAGTATGGTTCGGACATCACCTACGGTACGAATAACGAGTTCGGCTTTGATTATTTAAGAGATAACATGAAATTTGAGGGAGAGTCGATTGTGCAGGGCGACTTAAATTTTGGCATTGTTGACGAGGTAGACAGTATATTGGTCGACGAAGCACGGACCCCGTTGATTATATCCGGACCGGCGGAAAAATCGACCCACCTCTACTACCATGTGAACGGCATTATCCCGCGCCTTAAACTGGATAAGGATTTCACTGTAGACGAAAAAGCACGTGCCGCTGTTCTGACAGAGGAAGGGGTGGCAAAAGCTGAAAATATTCTGAAGGTGGATAACCTGTTTGATCCGAAATATATCGAACTTCTCCACCACATCAATCAGGCGCTGAAAGCACATGCTCTTTTCAAACGGGATGTTGATTATATTATAAAGGATGGTGGAGTTGTCATTGTCGATGAATTTACCGGCCGTCTGATGCCGGGCCGTCGATACAGCGAGGGTCTGCACCAGGCGCTTGAGGCGAAAGAAAATGTAAAAATAGAAAACGAAAACCAGACCCTCGCCACGATTACTTTTCAAAATTATTTCAGAATGTATGATAAACTTGCAGGTATGACGGGGACAGCCGATACAGAAGCCGCTGAATTTAAAAAGATATACGATCTGGACGTGATGGTTATTCCGACAAACAAGCCGATGATCAGAATAGATAACCCGGATGTCATCTACAAATCCAAAAAAGAGAAATATGAGGCGGCTCTGGATGAGATCGAGGCGCTTCATGAAAAAGGCCAGCCTGTTCTGGTCGGTACCATTTCCATCGATGTTTCAGAAAGCCTGGCCAAAAAATTGAGCAAAAGGGGTATCAAACATTCGGTGCTGAATGCAAAGAACCATAAAAGAGAGGCGGAGATCATTACCATGGCCGGCCAGAAAGGGGCGGTGACAATTTCAACAAACATGGCGGGCCGTGGCACCGATATTGTCCTCGGAGACGGTGTTGTTGAACTGGGAGGACTTCATATCCTCGGTACCGAGCGGCATGAAAGCCGCCGCATCGATAATCAGCTGAGGGGTCGTTCCGGTCGGCAGGGGGATCCGGGATCATCGCGGTTTTTTCTGGCTCTGGAGGACGACCTCCTTCGGATTTTCGGTGGAGAACGAATTACAGGCATCATGGAAAAACTGGGAATGGAAGACGGGGAACCGATAGAACACAATCTGATCAGCAAGGCCATCGAAAATGCCCAAAAGAAGGTGGAGGGGCACAATTTCGATATCAGAAAACAGCTCATTGAGTACGACGATGTAATGAATCAGCAGCGGGAAGTCATTTACAAACAGCGGCGCGAAGCGTTAAGCGGCAAAAGTCTGAAAGGCGCCCTAGAAGAGATGATCTATGAAAAGACAGAAGGATTTGCGGATCTATTTGCCGATGACAAAGTGTTCCCCGAAGAATGGGATTTTAAAGGGCTGGGCGAGGCGGTGTTCAAACAGTTTAATTTTCGGCTGAAGATCGATAAAACTGCGGTGGACGGATTGACGAAGAGCGGACTTAGCCGACTCATTTCAGATAATGTTCTGAAGATATATCACGAAAGAGAATCGATCATCGGTGACGAGGAGTGCAGAGAATTGGAACGAATTGTTATGTTGCAGACCGTCGATAACCTGTGGAAGGATCATCTGTTGAACATGGATCATTTAAAAGAAGGGATCGGTCTAAGGGGATATGCACAGCAGGATCCGCTTCTCATTTATAAAAAAGAGGGGTTTGAGATGTTCAATGAGATGATTTCAAGGGTTAAGGAAGAGGCCCTGGGAATCTTGTTTCGAATCCAGATTACCGAACCTGAAAAGATCACCGACTTACGGCAGCCAAAGGAACAACAACTCGTTTTTTCCAGCGGAGATGAAGCCGAAACAAAGAAAGACCCTGTCAAACGAACCCAAAAGAAGGTCGGTAGAAACGCACCATGCCCCTGTGGTAGCGGGAAAAAGTACAAGAAATGCTGCGGCAAATGAGCTGCAACGACGGTATGATACAGATCAACCTTGATTTTTATTATTGTAGAATTTATATTTACTATAGATTCTAAATTTTGTTAATTCGATATGGGGATACGATTGGTTTTTCCAAATTAAAAAAGCCACAATCTTTCAATACCGGATTCGTACAAAAGGCTCCTGAACAATGGCTCCTTACAACCATGAGACAGAAGGGGATACTCTTGTAAAGACAGAGAAAGAGGTTAAAGAGCCTCCCTTGTATAAGGTGTTTCTCCATAACGATGATTATACGACAATGGAATTTGTGGTGGAAATACTCCTTCATGTTTTTAGCAAATCAATGGAAGATTCAACAGCTATCATGTTGAATGTCCACCGGAAGGGAATCGGTCTCTGTGGGATCTATACCCATGAAGTTTCAGAAACCAAGGTGGATATGGTGCACACTTTAGCCCAGGAGCATGGTTTTCCACTAAAATGTACCATGGAAAGAGAGTAGATAGATGATCAGTAAAGAGCTTACGGCTGCCCTCGGCTTTGCGGTGAATGAAGCCAAAAAAAGACGACATGAGTATGTCTGCCTAGAGCATATTCTTTTTGCCATTTTGCATGATAATTTTGGAAAGCAAATCATCGAAAGCTGCGGAGGGAAGATAGAGAGCCTGGAAAAAATTCTGGAGGACTTTTTTACTGAACGCATGGACGTCGTCCTTGAAGGGGATGAATATATTCTTCAGCAGACCATCAGCTTTCAACGGGTGATCCAGCGTGCGGTGAACCACGTCCGTTCTGCTGAAAAGCAAGAAGTTGATGTCAGTGATATCCTGGTCTCCATCTTTCAGGAGGAGGATTCACACGCCGCATACTTTTTAAAGGAGGAAGGGATTTCACGGCTTGATGTCTTAAACTACCTATCCTACAGCACTTCGAAAGAGCCTTTCCAGGAAGAGATCGGTGGTTTTGCAAAAAGCGGCAAAGAGGAGAAGAGGAAAAAAACAGATCCGCTCGAGATGTTCACGGTTGATCTTATCCAGGAGGCTGCCCAAGGGAGACTCGATCCCCTCATCGGTCGGGAAAATGAACTGGAACGTACCATGCAGGTTCTTTGCCGGAGGCGGAAAAACAACCCGATCTATGTGGGAGATCCTGGTGTGGGGAAAACCGCTTTGGCCGAAGGACTGGTGCAAAAAATCTATCGAGGTGATGTACCTGATCTGCTCAAAGACGTACACGTTTATTCCCTCGATCTCGGCGCACTCCTGGCAGGGACCAAATTTCGCGGCGATTTTGAACAGCGACTCAAAGGGGTGATCGCGGCGTTGAAAAAAGAAAAACATGCGATTTTGTTTATTGATGAAATTCACACCATCGTCGGAGCAGGGGCAACCAGCAGTGGATCCATGGATGCATCAAACATCTTGAAACCGGTTTTTGCAACCGGCGAGCTTCGATGTATCGGTTCGACAACATACGAGGAATACAAAAATCATTTTGAAAAAGACCGGGCCATGTCCCGACGGTTTGAAAAGATCGAAGTGGCTGAACCACCGATTTCAGAGTCGATCCAAATCTTGAAAGGGCTGAGGACCCGTTATGAAGAACACCACGGTATTGTCTATACCGATCCCGCCTTGAAGGCGGCGGTTGAGCTTTCCGCAAAATATCTCAATGACCGCTACCTCCCGGACAAAGCGATTGATGTAATCGATGAAGCGGGTGCATTTATAAGGCTTTCCGGTTCTTCCGTGAGGAAGAAGATCAACCCGGCGGATATTGAAAAGATCGTGGCAAAAATGGCAAGAATACCCGCTGTAAGCATATCCACATCGGATAAGAAAAAACTGGAAACCCTCGAAAAAAGGCTCAAACAGAAGGTTTTCGGCCAAAATGATGCTCTCCAATCGATTGTGACCTCTATAAAACGATCAAGGGCCGGCCTGCGCACACCCGGTAGACCGATCGGATCCTTTTTATTCAGCGGCCCGACCGGTGTCGGGAAAACAGAAGTGGCACGGCAGATCTCCTCAAATTTAGGGGTTCAGTTTTTGCGCTTCGATATGAGCGAATATATGGAGAAGCACGCGGTAGCCAGACTGATCGGCGCTCCTCCAGGCTACATCGGATTTGACCAGGGTGGACTGTTGACAGATGGGATCCGAAAACACCCCCACAGCATACTTCTGCTTGATGAAATCGAAAAGGCCCATCCCGATCTCTACAGTATTTTGCTCCAGGTTCTAGACCATGCCACCCTGACGGACAATACCGGTAAAAAGGCTGATTTCAGAAATGTGATCATCATCATGACCTCTAATGCCGGCGCAAGGGAGATGAGCACCCTTAGCATCGGTTTTGGGGATCAAAAGAACGATACCCGGTCAAAAGGGAAAAAGGCCATCGAAGCCTTTTTTAGCCCGGAATTCAGAAACCGGCTAGACGGGATTATTAATTTCAATTCGTTGACCGTCGATATCATGGAGAAGGTTGTTGATAAATTTATGGACGAGGTGAACGAACAACTTGCTTCCAAGAAGGTGTATCTCAATATTTCCAAGCGCGTGCGGACCTGGCTGGCAAAAAAAGGGCATGATCCACGTTATGGTGCAAGACCACTGGCAAGGGTCATCCAGACAGAGATTAAGGATGTCCTTTCAGACAAGATTCTGTTTGGGCGCCTTGAAAAAGGAGGTAAAGTCTTCATCGATCTGAAAAATAACGATTTAACCTTCAACTATGGTTAAATGCCGGTCTTTCTATTATCCGAAAAAATAGCGTTTCCTCCCCCCCATCTTGCCAGAAAAGATGGCCTGCTGGCCGTTGGCGGCGACCTCAGTCAGAAGCGGCTTCTCCTCGCGTACCGAATGGGCATATTTCCGTGGTTTTCAGATGGCGAACCGATCATGTGGTGGTGCCCTGACCCCCGTCTTGTTCTCTACCCTGATGAACTTCGAATTCCAAAGAGCCTGAGAAAAGCGGTTAAAAAAAATTTGTTTCAGATGACCATAGATACTGCGTTTAAGGAAGTTATAACCGAGTGTGCCCGGGTGAGATTGGAAGCGGGTGAGGGGACCTGGATTGTCGAGGAGATGAAAGCGGCATATTGTCAATTACACGAATCCGGTTTTGCCCATTCAGTCGAAGCCTGGCATCATCGTGAGTTGGCAGGCGGGTTATATGGCGTTTCAATGGGCAAATGTTTTTTTGGAGAATCGATGTTCACACGGGTCAACGATGCCTCGAAAGTAGCTCTGGTTTTTCTATCCGAATATTTAAAATCTTTATCTTTTGATATGATTGACTGCCAGATGGCCACCGAACACATGATTCGTTTCGGTGCCAGAAAGATCCCGAGAGATCTCTTTTTAGATCAGCTGAAACAATCCCTTAGCGTACCAGATTTAAAGGGAAAGTGGGAAAGCAGATAACAAAAAAGGGTAAAAAGAGGAGGGTACTGTCCTATGGAAAAAGAATGTATCTTTTGCAATATTATCAATCGAAAACTTCCGAGTGAATTCCTGTATGAAGATGATACGGTGGTGGTTTTTAAAGATATCCATCCACACGCACCGATTCATCTGTTAATCGTCCCTAAAAAGCATATACGGAGCATCAATGACCTAGGGGAGGATGACAAATCGATAGTTTCAGAAACAATCGATATTGCAAAGATGATGGCAGTCAAAACGGGCATTTCCGGGTCAGGATACAAACTCCTTTTTAACGTGGAAAAAGGTGGCGGGCAGGTGATTTTCCATCTGCACCTGCACTTGATGGGCGGATGGCGTCGATAGACGACATCATCCGCTGGTGCAATCGGCCCGCACGCAGGCAGAAGGATTCAAGCTTGGCGGTGATCAACTGGGGAAAGGAGGAGCCGTCGCTTTCAATCGCCATAAAGGGGAGATCATCCATTTCTGTGAGGACGGTTTTCAATCTTTTATTTCGCGGGTCGGTTTCCAGCTTTCCCTCCCGGGTCATTGCCTTATTTAATAGGGCCTCTGACAATCGGTTTGGCATGCAGCCGAAGGGACCGATGGCGATTACGCCGCAGGTCTGGGTTGCAATCTCGGTCATGGCACTCCCCACGGTGAGGATGGCTTCTCCGGCCAGATCCGGTGATATGTAGGGTGTGGCATTAGCAATGATGGATTTGATGTTGACCGGCGCGGCGTGAACGAGACCTGATCTTGAAAGTATGGATTTGATTCGTTTTTCAAACCGGGCCATCGATATTTTTTTGATCCAAAATCCCAGTTTTTCCTTCTTTAACATTTCGTAATTGCCCAGATCGTTTTGGAGTGCATAGTCGGAATAGAGCATCCACTCTGCAATCGGGGAACAGATGGTGGCAAAACCCTTATCAGCAAGCGTTTCTGTCAGATACTGGCGAGACAAGTGATCCCTCCGGACAAATATCTCGCCGACAAGGGAGATCAACGGCACTTGATTGGATGGGCGTTTTAATGGAATTTGGCGAAAGTGCCGAGCGGTTCGTATCAGCTGCTTGATCAGTGTATTGAATTCTCCTTTTTCCAGTTCACCCAGTATCAGATGCCACTCACGATCGAATATATCCATTGCCGTCCCAATTTCTTTTGAATTTGCAAGCAGCATGGATCGAATATCTTCCATAACATCGGATATAATAATCGCCCACCATCCTTTTTTCAGAAAGCCATTTCCCAAACCGGTGTAGGAATTATCCGACGTCAGGGAAAGCAGGGCAACATCGGGTATACCGAGCTTTCGGACCAGGTCTTCCATAAAAATGTAATACTGGCCGAACCGGCACGGACCGGAACCGGTCGGCATAAAGTAAACCAAAACCTCCGTTTCCTGTTTTTTATTCTGAATGTAATTGAGCAATGTTCCGGTGGTTAGGATGAGCGGAAGACATTCTTTGCAGGATGTATTGGCACGCCCCAACTTTAATATTGTTTCATCCGGCGGTGGATGGGCCTTTGCGTTAAACCCTCTTCCCCGAAAAATCGCCACCATCGACTCGGTTGCAAGGTCTCCCATCGAGGGAAAAAGAAGGGAGACACGGGGATCGGTCATGGACAGGGTCTTGCCGGCGGTTGTGATCACCTTGGGCGCACCATTTCCAAACACCACCCGGGCAGGGGAAATTTTTCTTTTTTCCTGGGTGATTCGGTTTTGAATCGACAATTGCCGATAAGCTGAAACGATATCGAGGAATGCCTCAATCCGGGTTTCCAGGCCTGCGTCTGCCGTATAACTGTCCAGTTCGAGGGTGAGAGAGGGTTTTTTGCCCATCAGATCCCGGAAGTATCCGAGAATAAATGAATCCGGGCCGCAGGAAAAATTGGTGATATAGGTTCCAAAGAGCTGGGGATGCCTTTTAACGAATCTGGCGACCTTTAAAATGAGTTGTCCCATCCCCCAGTACATGTGGCGCCTTGAGATCTCATCATCGACGGGGAGGAAATCCATCGGCAATACCAAAATACCCCTTGACGCGAGTTTATGCGGAATTCCCATATGGGCTTCTTCGGTAAAACCGTTATAGGGACGTGAAAATAAAACCACTGCAGTTTTGTCCGGATCGTTTTTAAGCGTTTCCAGGGCGACTTTACCGATAGATTTCATCTCTGCAAAGCAATCCGTTTGTTTCATTAGCGCCTTTTCGAAAGCTTTTTCAGCCGATTCCAGACTTAATCCCATGCTAACTGCCGTTTCAACAAGCGGTTTTCTGGCTTCGGTCAATCCCTTGGTGAGATCGAGCAGCGGCGTTAAAACTTTGGTTCCTTTTTTTCCAAGGTCATCGAGCTTATCTTTGAAGGCTGCACGGAGATAAAATGTTTCACCCTGAAGTAAAGGGCAGACCTGGGAGGCAGGATTTCCATCCAAAATTGGAACTGCCTTGAAGTGGGGAAGAAATATGAACTCAGGGGCATCTTTCGTATTGATCAGAGAATCAAAAAAACCGTGGGACAGTTCACCTGGAAAACAGAACGCTGAGTTCATTTGATCGATACCTTTTTGAGAGGGAAAATCAGGAATAACCGGTCGAATTCCCAGTTCAGCGAAAAAGTTGGAATAAAGCGGAAAATAACTGTTAACCAAAAAACTCCGATTGATCCCAATACGCCGGTCGGTGTTTTGTGCGCTTTCTTCAGAAAGCGGGGCGCCGTATTTTTCAAATATGAGCTGTTGTCGAACCCGGACGAGGTCTAATTCTTCAACGTTATGTTTTATGTTGTGAAGCAAATTATAATATCGATTGCATGCCCCGCCAAAGGTATATTTTTTCCTGTCAAGTTCGATTGTGGCGATTTCACACCGCCTGTCACATTTTTCCTTGCCGCCTTTACATCTGAAGGGCTTTTTATAAGCAATCTCCCTGTTTGCCAGCGTTTTCAGATCAAAACGCTTTTTTTTCAATAAATTTGTTTCAATTCTTTTTTTTACTTCAAGGGCAACCCCGTATGCCCCCATTAGACCCGGTTCTGGTGGAACGATAATCGGTTTTCCCAAAAGGGCGGCCATGGCCAATGGTACAGCTCTGTTGTAACATACACCGCCCTGCATAAAGATCTTCTCACCCACCGGTCGATTACCTTTGACCCGGTTGGTGTAATTCATACAGATCGAATAGACCAACCCGGCTACAATATCTTCGTGCTTCCCCCCCTCGTGAATAGTATTTTTGATGTCGGAGGCGATAAATGCTGCGCATTGATCGTTAAAATTGGGCGGGTTTTTCCCCTTAAGTGCCACTGCTGCGATGTCTTCCATTTTAATACCAAGGGTTTCATATGCCGACTCTTCTAGAAATGATCCGGTTCCCGCCGAACATGCTTCGTTCATCGCATAATCCGAAGGAACGCCATTTGTTATATAGGTATATTTTGCATCCTGGCCCCCAATTTCAAATAACGTATCCACCTTTTCATCAAAATATACTGCGGCAGTTGAATGGGCGATGATTTCATTGATAACGCCGTCTGTCAGTGCATGGAGACCGGCGATTTGACGGCCGGAGCCACAGATCCCCAATCCTTCTATGGTGATGGTCGAAGGGTCGACTGTTTCTTTTATCTGGTTGAGCAAAGAGCGATAGCATTCCCGGGAGGCTCCCACCGGATCGCCGTTGGTGCGAAGATAAACGGATGAAAGAATTGCGTTATTCGTTTTTTGAAGCAGAATCGCTTTGGTGGTGGTCGAACCGACATCCAGCCCGAGGATGCACACTTCGCCGGATTGAATTTCCCCCATCTCAATGGTTTTGAATTCGACCATGTCTTCAAAATTCTGGATAAATGGGAGCGTATCGAATGAAACGACATTCTCCTTGAACAGATTGGAAACTCCGGGAAAAGGAGCTGTTTCATGGTTGAGGGCCCAAAGTGCCGCTCCCAGTGCTTCAAAATACGGTGCTTCCTCCGGAACTATCAGATCGGAAATTTCCCGACCCAAGTACTCGATCATCATTTTATTACGCGCCGTGCCGCCGGTAATCATGACATTCTGTTTTGTTTCTTTTTTCAACAGAGATAGAATTTTATCGGCCATCATTTTGCAGAGGCCGGCAGTAACCTTTGAACGGGGAATTCCCTTATTGGTCGCATGGGTGCAATCGGATTTACAGAAAACAGAGCATCGCCCGGAAACATGATACGGTTCTTCAGCTGCAGCCCACCTGGCAGCCTCCTCCATGGATACATCCATCCTTCGCAGCTGCTGAAGAAAGAATTCACCGGTTCCGGAGGCACATTTGTTCCCGGTTAATACATTGCTTATCTTGCCAAAACGATCCAGGATGTAAATCATGAAGGTCTCGCCGCCGGCGGAAACAAGGGCCGGGCACGAAACATCGGGCGGTTTGACAAATCGATAGGCGTATTCTACTGATTCTGGTTCGGGTATTGAAGAAAGGTTTACAAATTTTCTAAAACGCCGGCCCGTAACAGCGATTCTATCCAGTGAATCCAGTTCAAAGTCATTGAGGGCTGACAGGAGGGTTTTTTTTGGATTACCTTCATGGGGATAAATGACATATTTGGCAATACGGGAATTTTTTGAATTGGATTCGATCTTTCCGTCATGGCTGTCGGATAGATTCATAATGAGATCAACAACCGATACAGAGGATGCGCCCAGGCATAAACCCAGCGCTCTCATCCTCCCTGATTTTCTAAGAATCAAATCAGACATTTTTTGAATATCTTCCTGTTTCAATAGTAAGGATAACGATGGTTCGACTTACAAGGTTAGAAAAATCGGTATTTAAACCGTAAGCTAAGGCAAACTGAGTTTATCAAACTCTTATCGGGTTTCAAAGAAAAAAGTGCTCCAAGAGGTCTATTCTAATTGGCTATGGTTTGAAGGACGAAACATTGTTGATTATTGCCGCCATATAACCGGCGCCAAATCCGTTATCGATGTTGACCACAGCAATATTTGAACTGCAGCTGTTTAACATGGCGAAAAGAGCGGTTAAACCGCCCAAGCTGACACCGTAACCGACACTTGTCGGAACAGCAATGACCGGGGAGGTGACCATTCCAGCTACCGCTGTGGGAAGGGCACCCTCCATGCCTGCAACGACAACCAAAACAGATGCCGTCTCCAGCAATGCTTTATGATCCATGAGCCTGTGGATGCCCGCGACTCCCACATCGAAAACAGATTCCACCGGGTTTCCCATGGCCTTTGCGGTAAGATACGCCTCTTTTGCAACCGGTATGTCCGATGTACCGGCCGAAAGCACGAGTATCGTCTTTTTGTCTTTTGAGGGCGCCTTGCTCTTCCCCCAAATGAGCATTCGGGCATCTTCGTGGTAGACCGTCCCGGGAATGGTTGATACAATTTTATTTGCATTTAATGGATCGATTCGGGTGACCAAAACGATATCTTCCTGGGGCAACATTTTTTCCATGATCCCGATGATTTGTTCCACTGTTTTGCCTTGTCCAAAGATGACTTCAGGAAAACCCTTCCGCAAAGAACGATGGTGGTCGATATGGGCATATTCTATATCTTCAAACCCGAGGTGTATGAGTCGTTTTGCGGCCTCTTCGACAGATGAGGTTCCCGTAGCTACTTTGTCTAGGATCTCATGCAATGATTCTAAATTCATAAAATATATTACCCCTTTACATTGGTTTATCGATTGGTTAATGATGGTCTATCACAGACATCGGACCGGTTCGAGACTCTCTACAGCCTGCTGCAGGACTCCAATGCTGTTTATGAGATTCTCAATTCAATTAAAATTCCTGGGCAAAATAGTCAATCCAAAATTGAATTTACCATATGAAAATTGTAGCGATTATACCATCCAGGTTCAGATCTACCCGCTTTGAGGGCAAGCCGCTTGCCCGAATTAGCGGAAAATCGATGGTTCAACGGGTTTATGAGAGGGCAAAACAATCGAAAAAAATCACAGATGTTTTTGTAGCCACCGATGACCAGCGGATTGTTGATGCTGTGCTCGATTTTGATGGCCGCGCATTGATGACTTCTTCTGAAAACAAAAGCGGTACGGACAGAGTAGCGGAAGCTGCAGAAAAAATTGGACTCGTGGCAGATGATATTGTCGTCAATATTCAAGGAGATCAGCCCTTACTCGACCCTCGGTCTATCGACGAATTGATCGGCGCTTTTAATGCCGGTTCAGGCTTTGAAATGGCCACCCTTGCTTTCCGAACGTTTGATGAAAATGAAATCAACAATCCAAAAGACGTCAAGGTAACGTTTGATTTCGAGGGTTTTGCACTTTATTTTTCCAGATCGCCGATACCGTTTCATCGTGATTCGAAAGTGCGTCCCATGGTTTACAAGCATTTGGGGATTTATGCTTATAAAAAACGATTTCTTGAGATATTCCAAAGCCTTTCAGAAGGAAAACTCGAGAATCTCGAAAAATTGGAGCAACTTCGAGCCATCGAATTCGGTCATCGAATTAAGGTCATTATCACCAAATATGATTCTCCGGAGGTCGATTTTCCAAATGATATAGCCAGAGTCGAAAAGGCTCTTAATCGATGTCCTGCTCTATGATTTTGCCCGGTTTTGGGATGAGGGCTTTGTCCGCCGTTTTTTTCTTAACCGTCGGATTTGATAGGGGGGGCGCTGCCGCCTTTTTTACCGGTTTTCTCTTTGCAGGGCGGCGGGAAGCGCTTTTTTCAAGGGCTTTCAGTTGCTTTTGAATTGAATCGATTTTATTTCCAAGTTCCCTGGTGGTTTTGTTCAGATTTTCCCGGTAAATTTTCTGTTCGGTTTTCAGTGTCAGATCGAATTTTTGTTGGCTTACCATGTTTTTGGAAAGTGCGGTCAGGTTCGCCTTAAATTCTTCGAATTGATTTTTTGACTGCTCGGCAGTTCCGGAGAACGTTGTCAATTTTTCGGTTACATTTTTTTCGATCCTTGCTAATTCTTCCGTCAAATTTTTATCGAGACTCTCCAGATCAGCTGTCATATTTTTCAGCGTTTTCTGAATCGGCGCCACTGTTTTGTCGATGCGACTCAAGGCGGTTTTAAGTTCATTTCTGCCTAGTTTTGATTTGCCAATTGCCCTTGCGAGCGTTTCGGTTCTCTTCAACTTATTTTCCAAACCGGAAATTCTTGTTTCAACGTTCGAAACCTGTTTCGACAATGACCTATCTAGCTTCGAAAGGGTTTCTTCAAATTTTGCCTGTTGAATGGAAAGGGAAGAAAACTTTGAGTCGAGGTTTTTCGTTAGATTTTCAACGCCTGTGGTGCCTGTGATCTGCAAACCTGCAAATCTCTTTTTAATATCCATGTATACAAAGACAACTGTAACGCCCACGATCAGGAGGGTAAAAATGGAAAAGATCGCCATTCGTCGACCCGCCATTTCCCCCCGGGGCTGCCTTATCCGGTCTTGAAAAACGGAATCCGGTCTTTCACCTTCAAAACGGAACTTATAATCCGAAGATTCATATTTTTTCATCTGCGTCTATTCCCACTCAATTGTGCTGGGCGGTTTAGAACTGATGTCATAAACCACCCTGCTCACCCCCCTGACTTCATTGATGATTCTGTTCGAAATCTGGCCGAGAAATTTATGGGGCAATTTTGCCCAGTCTGCTGTCATTGCATCCATGCTGGTCACCGCGCGGATGGCAATGATATTTTGATATATCCGTTGATCTCCCATGATGCCCACACTCTTTATCGGAAGGAGCACCGCAAACGATTGCCATAATTTTTTATAGTACCCGTTCTTTTTTATTTCTTCAATCAAAACCGCATCAACTTTTCTTAAAACGGACAATCGTTTCCGGGTAACTTCTCCGATGATTCGGATGGCCAAACCTGGTCCTGGAAACGGCTGCCGCCAAATCAATTCTTCAGGTATACCTAAAGTCTTTCCGAGTTTACGCACCTCATCTTTAAAAAGATATTTTAAAGGTTCTAAAAGTGTCAATCTCATTTTACCGGGAAGGCCTCCCACGTTGTGATGGGATTTGATGACGGCGGTTGGCCCGCCAAATGCGGATACAGATTCAATGACATCGGGATAGAGCGTTCCTTGGGCCAGGAATTCAACCCCTTTAATCTTATTGGCTTCTGTCTCAAAGACCTCAATAAAGACCTTACCGATGATTTTTCGCTTTTTTTCAGGATCGGTTATATTTTTTAGTGGTCTTAAAAATTTGTTTTGGGCGCTTACAAATCGAATGTTGAGCTTAAGGTGTTGTCTCAATACGATTTTTAATTTTTCCGCTTCATCCATCCTGAGAAGGCCGTTATCGACAAAAATACAGGTGAGATGTTTTCCCACTGCCTTGTAGAGCAACACGGCCGTAACCGAAGAGTCCACTCCGCCGCTGAGCCCTAAAATAACTTTTTTATGACCGACCCGGTCCTTTATCCGAGCGATCGAGTCATTTGCAAAGGATGCCATCGTCCAGGAAGGCTGGCATTTGCAGACATCCAGAATAAAATTTTTCAGCATTCGCCGGCCTTGGGGAGTATGATGCACTTCAGGGTGAAATTGCAAACCGAAATGGTTTTTTCGGTGATTCGCTATTGCTGCGATTTTGGTGTTTTTTGTTGAAGCGGTTATTTGAAAATCTTTTGGCAGCGCTTTAATTGAGTCCCCGTGGCTCATCCAACATGGTGTAGTTTTATCAACACCGTTGAAAATCCCTTTTTTGCTTTTAACCTGAAGCAACGCATACCCATACTCCCGGTTTGCGGCCTTCTTGACCGTTCCCCCAAGTGCGTCCACCATGAACTGCATGCCATAACAGATACCGAGCACCGGGATTCCAAGATCAAACAGGGCAGGATCTGTCCTCGGGCTTTCTTTTTCGTATATACTGGAGGGCCCACCGGAAAGAATGATTCCTTTCGGACTGAGTTTTTTGATCTCTTCAATCGTTGTGTCTGGTGGTCCTATCTGAGAATAAACATGGAGTTCCCGTACGCGCCGGGCGATTAACTGATTGTATTGCGAACCAAAATCAATAATGAGTATCATAGTGGCCTTGGAGAGTGGTATTCACATTGCCAAAACATGCCGAATATGTTAGAGATAATGAAAAATGTCAACCGAATTCTGATACCGGGAAAAATTGTGTGCTGGTATGGATAAGAAGGGATCATCCATATTCCGATCGAAGAACCGGAGATTGATGGGGGAGTATTGATTATGTATGAAAGCGGACATCTGAGAAAAGGATTAAAAATTGAAATCGATGGAGACCCTTACATCATTGTGCAGTTCGAATTTGTCAAACCCGGCAAAGGTCAGGCCCTTTATAAATGTAAACTCAAGAACATGTTGACCGGTGCACAATTTGACAGAACGTTTCGATCGAGTGATAAATTTAAGGAAGCAAACCTGGAAGAGCACGGGATGGAGTTTCTGTATGTTGATGGAACCCAATACTGCTTTATGAACACCGCCACATGGAGCCAGGAATTTCTTTCCGAGGATCAGTTAGGTGAAAACCGGAATTTAATAAAGGAAAATACCAAATGTAATGTCCTTTTTTTCAAGGAGAAACCGATCGGTATTGCCCTCCCCAATTTCATCGTTTTAAAGATAATCAAAACAGATCCCTGGACAAAGGGGGATACTGCTTCAGGGAGCACAAAGACTGCTACCCTTGAGACCGGTTATGTTGTACAGGTCCCGCCCTTTATTGATGAGGGCGAGCTGATTCGGATTGACACAAGGACCGGTGAATATGTGGAGCGTGTGAAAGCGTGAAAAAAGAGTGCACCAGACGGGAGGCATGCCTTAGCTTTTCCATTCTTTTCGTTCTTGCCGGAATCGGGATAATCGTCTTTTTACAGCAGTTTCGATATTCTCCAGCGATTCTATCGACCGGGATGTTAAATCAAAATTCGAAAAAGATTCAAGGTAGTTATGAAGAAATAAGAGAAAACTCATTAATATCACTTCCAAAAAATTATATTTTATTATCACCTCCGGAAATGTTTCAACCTCACAACTTGTCGGATAAGATTGATGGAAAAGCTGAGTTATACCTCTCTGCCGGATTTAAAACTCTTGAAAGTCAACGGTTTAAAACGAGCGCAGCATCAGAAGATTGGGCTGAAATATTTATTTACGACATGGGAAATGGGGAGAACGCGTTCTCGGTATTCAGCGAGCAGATGCGTGAAGATGCAAAACCTGCCGAACTGGATCAGCACTCTTACCGGACTGAAAATGCGGTCTATTATGTTTATGGCCCCTATTATGTGGAAATCATCTCATCTGTCCCGACCGATGAGAGTGTTGAAAAGATGGTGGCACTCGGCCACGTTGTCATCCAAAACATGCCGATCAAAACAACATCAATTGTCGAATCCAAGCTGTTCCCAAGATCGGGTCTTGAGACAAAAAGCATAGCGCTGATCTCTACGAATGCATTTGGGTTTGATCAATTTAATCGGGTCTATGTTGCAAAATATAAAATAGACAAAATTGAGATGACCGCTTTTTTGTCTCACCGCAAAACATCCCAAAAAGCCCGGGCGCTTGGACTGGGATATTATCGGTTTTTGTTGACCTTTGGTGGGAAAGCGGTGGAACAACCATCCCGTATTACCGGAGCGAAGATAATATCGATCATGGACAGTTACGAGATCATATTTTCGTTTGGGCGTTTTGTTGCCGGTGTGCGTGAGGCGTCAGACCGAAAACAGGCCATGGAACTGGCCCATCGGCTGCGCAAAGGTCTTAAGGCGGTGGTAGATGGAGAATGATCTGAACCGAAGGTATTTTGGACGACGGAGTTTTATGATCCGGTCAGCGAAAGCCGGTTTGTCCGTGGCGGCTGCCGGTCTGATAGGATATTATTTTTTTGATCCGATCGGACCGACCTATTCTTCGATTGACCCTATCGTGGATGGGTTTCCCGATTTTTCAATTCCAGATCTGGGAAAACGTATGGCGATTGCCATGGGCCCGGACAGGATAAAAACGCTTCAGCTCGCATTTAAGGCGATCGGTGGCGTTGAATCGTTTATCAAAAGTGGGGACCGCGTTTTGCTGAAGGTCAATGCCGCCTTTGCCTCACCACCCATACTTTCGGCAACGACTCACCCCCAGCTTGTTTCGGAGATGGCGCGGTTGTGCTTCAAGTCGGGTGCTTCGAAAGTGGTGGTGACAGACAACCCGATAAACGATCCCGCCAGTTGCTTTGCACTTACCGGTATTGCCGGCGCAGCGGAGTCTGAGGGTGCAAAAGTGATACTACCGGCAGCCGGTCTTTTTAAATCAATGACAATTCCGGGAACCAGACTCATCCGAAACTGGCCGGTTTTGTATGAACCGATTAAGCTTGTTGATAAGGTGATTGGCCTTGCACCGATAAAGGACCATCGCCGGAGCGGCGCTTCGATGACCATGAAAAACTGGTACGGCCTGTTGGGAGGTCGGCGAAATATATTCCATCAGGATATCCATACTATCATCAAGGAACTGGCCATCATGGTCAAGCCTTCGGTCGTCATTCTGGACGGAACAACCACCATGATGTCCAATGGACCTACAGGCGGATCTCTTTCAGACCTCAAAGAAACAAAGATGATGATCGTCAGCACCGACCCGGTCGCTGCAGATGCTTTTGGTGCTACGCTGCTTAAAAAAGAGTTACATGAACTTCCATATATAACCAAGGCAGCAGCAGCTGGGATAGGGACGGCGGATTATCGTTCCATAAATCCCGTGATTACTTCAACCGATTGATACCCGGAGGGAGATCGACCCGGCGATGAAAATAATAACCGTCAGAAGGACTTCCCAGTTTTTTTTTGCAGCCCTGTTCTTGTGGTTTTGCATTGTTGCAACCCTTGGCGAAAAATGGTGGCAACTCCGCGGCTGGCCGGTTAACTGGTTCCTTGAGCTCGACCCCCTGATCGGACTCGGTACCCTGCTGTCGACCCGAACGCTTTATAAGGGCCTCCTTTGGGGGCTGGTGACCATTGTGCTGACGGTGCTGTTCGGGCGGTTTTTCTGTGGGTGGGTCTGCCCTTTTGGATCGATCCATCAATTTGTCGGATTTTTAAGCAAACGGAAAAAGCCATCTTCTGAAAAAGTCAGTATGAATCGCTACCACCGACTCCAGGTGGTAAAATACTGGATTTTGATTTTTCTTCTTGCAGTTTCATCCACCGATCTACTCCTCTATTTTATCCGTATGATGTTCCCGGAGATTCGAACTTTTTTCGTACTGATCGGAATCATTTTTTCCGCCTTCGTCCTTTTGGCATCTTTTCGTCTGATGAACCGTTCCGGAAAAGGATTTGAAATTGGTTTATCTGTTGCCCTGATCGCGGTGGCATTGACCATTCTTTTCAAAGATTCTACACTGTTTTCAGCCTCGCTTCAGATCGGACTCCTGGACCCGATTTCCCTTGTATATCGCTCGGTAAATCTGATCATTTTGCCGCTGGCCGATGCAGCTGGGGGAAAGTTGTCCGTCAGTCCACGCTTTTACCAAGGGACCGCTCTCATCGGCGTTATCTTCCTGACGGCTGTTTTTCTGAATCTGAAAATACCGCGGTTTTACTGCCGATTTATCTGTCCACTCGGTGCGTTACTGGGGATATTCGGTCGATATGCCATCTGGCGGATCGGTAATAAAGAGACAACATGTATCGATTGCCACCAGTGTGAATTGGATTGTGATGGGGCCTGTTCACCCTCCTCAACAATTAAAATAAGCGAATGTATTATTTGCTTAAACTGTCTCGATCCGTGTCAGCACGGCAATTTGGGCTATCGTACGGCCCCATCCGCGGCTGGGGAAATCCTGCTTCCCGATCTATCCAGACGGGCGGTTGTCCTTTCCTTTTTCTTTGCTGCGGCAGCTGTTCCGATGACCCGCATCAACGGCGTCTTGGCCGGTCATTGGGAATCCGGGCTCATCCGTCCACCTGGGGCGCTGGCGGAAAAAGATTTTCTGTCCCGGTGCATTAAATGTGGTCAGTGTATGCGGATCTGTCCGACAAATGTCATCCATCCGGCGGGGTTCGAGGGCGGATTGGAAGGCCTGTGGACCCCTTTGCTCAACTTTCGGATCGGTACGAGCGGTTGCCAGTTGAACTGTGTTGCCTGTGGAAATCTGTGCCCGACCGCCGCCATCCGACCGATCACCATCGATGAAAGACTCGGTGAAAAATCGTATGTCGATAGAGGACCGATTAGAATCGGAACCGCCTTTGTCGATCGGGGTCGCTGTCTTCCCTGGGCGATGGACAGACCCTGCATCGTGTGCCAGGAAAATTGTCCGGTTAGCCCCAAAGCAATTTTTACACGTGAAACCTTCAACACAGTCAACATAAATACCGCTTTAATTGTGAAAACAGCTGGAAACGCGCATGTCGAATTCAGCGGGGAAGTACTTACTCCTTATCGGTTTTCAACCGGTGATTATTTTTGTGTGGCAAAGGAATCACCGGACGGTCGTCCCCGGCCCATAATTGAAAATACCGCCCGAACCCTGTCGATTGACCCGGAATTTCAGTGGAAATCGCCACCTGTGCCAAAAGCACGTGTTGAAATCCATGTCCGGCTACAGCAGCCATTTGTTGACCTCAAAAGTTGTATCGGCTGCGGGGTTTGTGAACACGAATGCCCGGTCCTTGGAAAACGAGCGATTCGGGTCACAGCAGAAAATGAGACGAGGGATCCGAAGCATGCGCTACTTCTGGAGGCTTGACTCCGTGGAGCCGGGGTTTTTGCCACCCTTGTTTTGTATAAGGAAGTCAATTATTTTAATATGGAAGGGGTGGAAAGATGAAGGTGAACCTTATTTATGTCACAGTCGGCAGCAAAGATGAAGCAAAGATGATCGGTAGATCACTGGTTGAGTCGAGACTGGTCGCTTGTGTCAATATCATCGATAATATGAACGCCATTTATCGCTGGGAAGGCAAGCTTCAGGATGATCAGGAGGTTATCCTCATAGCGAAAACCACAGAAACAAAGGTGTCGAAGGTGGTCGAAAGGGTCAAAAAACTCCATACGTATGATTGCCCATGTATTGTGAGTCTTCCGTTAACCGGGGGGAACCCATCGTTTTTGGACTGGATCGTAGATGAGGTAAAATAGACGAACCTGATCGAAAAACAGAAAATTCAAATTAATTATACTCTATGTAGTCGATAGGATGAAAAAAGATACAATATATTGTTGACATGCGGGTGACAGCAGTGTAAATTCAGAACCGAATGTGTCTTGTTTAAATTGGGCAAAAAAGGACTCTTAGAGGTTTTATTTTTTTATAGTTCCATTTTTACAATGGAAGAATATCTTTCATTCGAGCGGTTATGAAACGTATTATCATCCTTTTGCTGGCAATTTTGCTGGTCGCCTGCATTGAAATAGAAACCGATGACGATAAGGATCCCGATGACAATTTCAAACCTCCCAAGATGACAAGGGGGCTTTTATGGGTGCGGAAAAATCCGATGTTTATCAGCGGCCTGAACGTTTCGATGGGAGAGCCTCCTGGTCGCTTTGTTCGTGCGTACTTTAACACATTTCATGCGACCTCGGTTCACCTCTGGGCGGATGGGCTCCCCCGGGAGATGGATGCCTGGGCTGACGCTGGACATCCCAAATTCAGGTTTGTCTCATGGGTGGAGTATGACGGCACCAGCGCGGACGGAGGGAAACTGATCGGGGGTTATCCCGCCGGAATGCCTGGGAGAATCGGTTACCAGATAGGTGATGAGCCGGCAAGGGACTGCCCCAGCCGAGAATGCGCCATGCGGAATATCCGGTTAATGCACTCGGGTTTAAACGCCGTGCGGGATCGGGATCCCAATGCACTGATATATCTCAACTTTCAGATGAGCGATTTTGTCCATGATCTCCTGAACTACTATTCGGGACAGATGGACGGCGACGTCATCAGCTACGACCATTACACACGCAGCAGCTCTGCCTATGAGTCACTGGAAATTTTTCGTCGCGCCGGTCGGGATAAGATAAGCCGTA
>Ga0255052_10000562_pt1 | contig 29672 bp, 45 predicted proteins | sample JV7_2_21_MG_FD_188632 | JGI IMG/M metagenome (GOLD analysis project Ga0255052, IMG submission 188632) | Seawater microbial communities from Jervis Inlet, British Columbia, Canada - JV7_2_21 | ecosystem: Environmental > Aquatic > Marine > Inlet | place: Canada: British Columbia | collected...
TAAATTCGACCCGGGCCTTTATCCAGTTCACGTTAGTCTCCGGATTCGATCGTTCTCCTCGATCGCCGCCCTCAGAGTATCACTCCGGACGACGGTTGCTGGCTACCTCCATCGTGACAACAGGACTGAATCTTCGGTTATTTCGTGATCGACGATCTTCAGATCTGCCGTTCGATAGCCGAGGTTCTTGCCGGAGTATGACCACGAGTGCCCCCGGCGGAAGAACTCACCATGATCCGGCAAGCGGCAACGAAACCTTCCATCTTCTATCAGCATGCCATGCTTGTTGTCCGGGGCAAATTCCGCACACGGCACTGCCGGGTGAGACCAGTCAAACTCTGGCAACCAGTGCGCTGTCTCAGAATAGGGCACCGAGAACACGTAAACCTGATCATCAAAGTCCCGCAACACAAAGACGCGCGAAGCCGGGAGCTCAACTTCGACGTAAGAACCTGTCCGCAGATCCGAGAGAACAACGCTCGGGCGCGTTGACCCTGCATTGTGGGATTCTATTGATTCAAGGAGCTGAGGTACCAGGGCGACGCCTGCGACGATCAGGCCGATGATCAACAGGATAACCTTCGGGCTACGGCGCTTCATGGATCGACGCCATTGGTCGATGATCATTGGCAAGGCGTACCCATCAGAGACCCAGCCATCGGGATGTCCGCGTTATCTCTGCATCCGAGTGTTGGCGCAAAATTCCCAGCAGGTCGTTCATGCGCTCATAACCTTCGAGCGTCGTCCGGGCTCCGCCTGCGCGCCTCAGAACAATCGATCGCACCAAGCCACCGGACTCCTGCACATCAATCTTCGTGACATCGGCCAGCTCCAGCTCAGTTCGGCGGGAACCCGTTATCCACACAACGTTCCCGTCCACAATCGATAATTCGGTTCTGGAGAACTCGGCGATCCGTCGTTTTGCGCCATGCCAGCTGACAGAAACGATGACCGCTGCTATGCCTGTCGCTACCGTGAACGTCATGAGAAAGTGCATGGGTTGGGACTTGCTTGAATCCAGCCCAAACATCGCGGCCAATGGAAAAATCAGGAGTATTGGCAAAAACGCGCCACGACGCATCCGTCGGGCCTCCGATTCGCTGAGCGTGAAGGTTTCGTTATTTGCCATCGGGTGGTAGTCCGGGCTTTCGAGCCTGTCTTTTTCGATTACGGCGTTTCATCAATCAGCTTTATGGGGTCAGTCAGTGCCGAGAGCCACTGCTTCGGACCATCGTAACGCTCGAATACTCTTTTGTGTTCTACGAGTGACATGTCGTCACTTCTCGAATAATACTCCTCAACCCACTCAAGCAGGAACGCCAGGTGCTCATCCCGCTCCTCTTTCGACGAGTATTTGTGCGGCTCCCGCCAGAATTGCCAACAATCGCGATTCGCGTTATTCGGGTGCGGGTCCAAGACTGGGCATGAAGGTGTGAAGTACGGCGGCCTTTATGTATCCGCTGCTGACCCGATATCGATTCATGAATACGATGATTGCCGCATCCTGGTCCGGAAACCGGGCGAAATTGGCGACGAAACCCGCGACCTGGCCCCCATGGTTCTGCGAGCGGAGCCCATCGTAGGGTCTCACTCCCCAACCCAATCCGTACTCCGTGTTTCGGCCGTCAGGCAGCACAACCGGCGTCCACAGAATCTCCCTGGACTTGTCGCTAAGGAGTTGGTCATCGTAAAGCGCTGCATCCCATCTGGCCATATCATGGGCGGTTGACAGCATACCGCCAGCACCAAGTGTGGATGACGTCTCCGTGGGATTACGATTGATCAGCTCGCCGGCCTTATTGACCCAATAGCCCGCAGACCGATGGCGAATGATTGACGCCGGATCTGCCATGCCAGTTTGAGCCATACCCAGTGGACCGAAAATACGGGACTCCAGCACCTGTCCAAGCGGACGGCCTTCAATCCGCTCCACGATCATACTTGCCAGGAAGTAGCCCGTGTTGCTGTAGTACCAACCGGTGCCCGGTGCGAAATCCACCGGTCTGGAATGTGCTATCCGGATCACTTCTTCCGGCGTCAGCCGAAACCGGTATACGTCATAGGATCTGATTTCTTCATAGTCAGGGATTCCTGATGTGTGACTCAGTAATTGCCGCATCGTCACACCGAGCCATTCGCTGGGAAGGTCTGGCAGATGACGATGAATGGGATCATCGAGGTCGAGTTTGCCCTCCTCAACCAGCAACATGGCCGCCGCAGACACGAATTGCTTGCTGATCGATCCAATCTCAAACACGGTTTTGTCTGAAACAGGCACCGCCAATTCGACATTCGCCATACCGTATTCCCTGAGATGGATAATTTCTCCCCTGGTGGCGACCGCGATCAATCCTCCCGGAATGTTGTTTTCCTTGAGATAGGATTGGATAGTCTCGTCAAGCTCGGCGAGCGCTTCATCGGATGGCTGTACGATCTGCGCAGATGATTCGACAGCACCAAACATGAGCAGGGCGAATACGAAATGGACAATCGCGCTGCTGCGATATCGACCGAATCGATTTGGGCTGGTAACCATGATTATCTCCAGATTGCTACAAACAAAAGGGGCGGGTTATTTCGACATACATTGATCAAGATGTTCAAGCCCCAGGGGCCACGCCTGCTCATGCCCATCTTTTGTCTCTTCGTCCAAAAAACCGGCGTGATTAAGACGTATCAGCGTGCCTTCCTGCTGCGGTGAGAACTCAACAGTGATAACCGTTTCGGCGCCTTTTGTTCCTGGGTCTCCGGTTACCCACGTCAGCTCGATCAGTTCGACGGGCACGATCCTCAGGAATCTGCCGTAATGTGGATGACGCCCTCCCTCAAAATGGGTCTCGAAGAAGAAGGGGACATCTATTTCAGGTTTCATCAACAGTGTTCCGGGCGCGGCAAACCACTGGTCGAATTGCTCCGTCCACGCCCGAAACAGCACGCCTGGCGGTGATGTCATTGTCCGTTCAACCGCAAATTCGTATGGTCTTGAAGACAGATCCGGTCGTGTTTGCATACCTTCCACCTGATTGCTGGCCGAGCGCCGTGCGGGAACCTTACGGCAAAATCTGGCAGTCGTCGCTCCCGATACACGACAGCGCGACAAAAAGCTCTGATCGGATTCGCCAACCTGACTCGGTCTTGTGCCATTGCGCCATATAGATTCCCTCAACCGACTTCTCGCCACTTCCGTTCCTCCAGCGCCCAATCCAATGTCCACGTTCTGAAGCGTAACTCTTGCCCGGGCTGAGGCTGACTTCGACTGGTGTTCGCATGTAAGTGATGAAATCCGGGTCGGAAAAGGATTCGGAGAAGAGTCGCGCCATCTCCTTCCCGCTCGATATCACCTCGCCGTTGCTGGCTGTGACGTGAAGGGTTGGCAACCAGGTGCCCTTGAGCCGATCGATATCATGATCTGCCAGGGCTTTGTTGGACAAGTCACGCACCGCCAAAATAGCGTCCACTTCAGAATCTTGTGCAGTAGCGATCGTGCCAGCGAAAAGCAACGTCACCAAACAGACGATGTGTGAGCATCTGTCGAACCAGAATTTGGTAATTTTGCCGGGATGAACGAACGCATCGAAGACATCAGCAACCGGCTTTCGAACGAGAAATTCTGTTATTGCGACAGGTGGGTTCTTCGTTTCCATACAACACCCTACCAAATCAGGATTCTGCTTCCACCAGAAACTGACGTTTCTGGTGTATGCGACAGCTGGCGACGACTGGTTCGTATCTCCAATTCTTCACCGCCTTAATCGCTGCGAGGGCAAAGCTTGCCGCAAGGCCTGGTACCTTTGGGGGCGCATATGACTGGATCAAATCTATATCAATCACGATACCTTCTTCGGTAACCGAATACTCCAGAATGGCGTAACCTTCCACTGGCTCAGGTAATTTGACGTTCGGAGACTCGGGCGGGCGTGACTCAGTGGGATTCGGCACCGGATTGCACATCTCAAGCATGTCGCCGATCGAAACCGACGACGAGACCAGGGTCAACGCCAGTATCAATGCCCTACTAATTCGATGCGTGATGAACGACCGTTCAAACTCCAATTTTGACGAGCGTGTCTATGACTTCTCTCATAAATCGCCCCGCCACCGGATGACTGGTCGAGAATTCGGCCTCCAATAACCTGGCCCGCTCCAGGACCGAATTCGAACTGACTTCGGTTGTGGTTGAGTCGAGTAGCTCGTGAATATCCGAATCCAGTTCCCGCATCAGGGAACGTGTATCAGCGTCCACTTCAGTGTTCTGTATTTCGTCATGCAGTGTGCCCAGTAGCTCTCGTAGCTTTTTGTTGCTCATATTTCTGCCAATCCTGAATAGTGTATCTGCGACGCCTTACGTATAGCTTATTTGCGGCCAGTACCGAGTGGGAATATTTCCAGCGATTAGCATGACGATTTGTCAGGTTGCACGCTGAATTTCCTGGTGACGTTCGGCCTCAATTCTTTCAATAAGTGTATTTCGAATTTTGAGGGGCACTGTTGGTACCCTGGATATCACCAACCGTTGACCAAACGGCTTGCTCGCGTCTCCTTCCTTTCGAATATCTGACCACGGAATAAACAGGGGTGGGTGTCCCATTCTAAATAGGAACAGAACTTCCAGAAGTACACCAGTGCTGTTAACCCCTACTGTCAGAACATTGTTGTAGTTGACGCCGAGACGCATTGAGGCACTCTGAAATTTCCAGCGTTCGCCTTCAAATTCGGACTCGAACCGATAATACTCGGCCAGTCGCGACCACCCACCGAGCTTTGATAAGAGATATGACACTCCAGCCCAACCGACAAGAAACAGGATCACCCAATGTGATGCGCTCGTCGGGTCAAATAATTGCTCTATGTCAGGCATGTCTGATGACGGCTTAGCTCACTGGCGCCAGGCGGCTGGCACGTTTCGTGCGAAATGCCAATTATACCAACGCACGTAGCGTGATAGAAAACGTGCGGAGAATCGCCCGGCGGCCAGCGCAGCGATTTGTCAGGCTGCTGTCTGTCAAGAGCAGCCTTCTATCCATGAAATCGCTGGCTCACTGCCTGCTCGGTAGCGTTCCACTATCTCTCCGTCCGTTTCGAAAACGATCCCGAATCCACCATCGGATTTGACCGTTAAATTGTGCCCTTTTCCACCGGGTCCGGCATATGGGTGAGTGGATACGTCAACTTGATCCGGGTAGGCATTTATGACTTCTGCCTCAGTATTTCCCACACCGACTCCGGCCACAGTCATAATGTCTGGACCGTCGACATCCACACGGACAATTCGACCATCAACAACCATAAAACTTACTGGACCAAGGTCCCCATGCGGATAAACGTAGAAACAGCCCGATTCGTCTTCGGGGATCGGAATCGCCGCCGACAACTCCATTCCGGCTTCTGTTGAAGCATCAGATACGGTTGATCCAATTCGAACGCCGCCATAACCCTTGGGACTTACCGTGTCTGAGGGTCCTGAACATGCGAATAAACCGGTCAGCAGGAAAATCGAAGTGATGAATAACAGAGTTGGCATCGAAATCGGTCCAGCAGCCTAACGGTTCGGCTCACTCGCGCCATGTATCTGACGCACTTCGTGCGAAGCCAAAATTATAACACTGCAGGAAGTGTGAGAGAGGTGGACCGGCGGCCATTGCTGCGATTAGTGAACCGCCGAATTCGCACTATGTCAAAGCGTAATAAATACATGCGATTGACGCGATGAGGTAGACCACGCCAGTACATAAGTTGCCGGTAAAGCGAATCGCGTTAGGGTGTTTCTCAAGCGTCATACCGAAAGCCTGCGCGACACGACCGAAAGTGAAGCTAATTCCAAGAGCGTGTAACAGAAATACTGGCGCCGGCAACAGCGATAATATGAGGATCAAGATTATTGCCAGGGGAATATATTCACTGGCGTTGCCGTGTGCCCGAATTGCGCGAACGAGTATGTCGTCTCCCAAGGTTCCTGGTGTTAATGAATCTGTTCGGGCCCGATGCCGCCCGACGTTATATGAGAGAGCGAGGAGAAGTAGGGCGTTCAGGGCTGCGTAGATTGCCGCGATTTCTACATTCTGGTTCATGGTTGTACTATCCCCGCGGCCTAACGGTTTAGCTCACTGGCGCCAGGTAACTGCCGCACTTCGTGCGAAGCAGTCATCATAACAGTGCACGAAGCGTGGCGCTGAATCGACCGGTGGCAATGGTAGCGAATTGATCAAAAATTAAGTTAGTTAATCGGCTTCAACGACGTAAGTCAGCATCTGGATAACCTGCTCAGTCGTCTGCGCCCAGGCCATCGCCGCTCCGTCGACCTCCTTCAACGGATGAACAATATCCTCGTCGTGGAGCGTGATATAGGGTTTCCCCAATGCCGCACAACAACCAGCATCAAATGCGGCGTTCCACTGTCTGTATTTGTCGCCAAAACGCACAACCGCAATGTCACATTTTTCGATCAGATTCCGGGTGCGCAGCGCATTAACCTTTGCTGACTTGTGATCCCGCCAAAAGCTGTTGTCCTCCGCACCAAGCAGGTCTCCAGCGGCATCGCTGGCCTCGTGGTTTGTCACTGCCGACGTGAAACTTACCGGCAATTTTCGGGCTTTGGCACCATCAATTATTTGGTCACGCCAGTCAGTGTGAATCTCGCCGGACAGGTATACGTTCCAGGTCATTTCGCTTCTCTTTGTATGTTTAACAGGATTTAGATCCAGGTTTGATCTTCGATTGCCACGGTCTGGTCCGAACGTGTAGTGCCGGTGTGCAGCGTTTCCTTTGGCTCGATCAACACGATTTCTGTGCCCTCGATCGCGACCGGCCGATGCTCTACACCCTTGGCCACAACATAGAACTCACCGGGATCGAGCGAAATCACCTGGTTTCGCAGGTGAATATCAAGATGCCCACTCACAACAAGGAAAAACTCGTCCTCGTTTTCATGCGAGTGCCAGTCCAGCCCGCCCTTGCCTTTGGCGAGCTTGACGTAATTCTCATTGAGCTCACCAACCAGCTTTGGCGACCACAGGTCATCAAACTTTCCAAACTTCTCCGCCAGGTTGACCTTGCCCATCGAATCAGCCCAGCTTCCTGATGCCGACCGCGTGCCGAATCTCATCGAGGTAAGGAACGGATATCTCTCGCGCGCGCTCGGCACCACGCAACAACTCCTGTTCAACAACTGATGGATCGTTGATCAATCGATTGTATTCTTCGCGCGCCGGTTTGATGTGGTCGTTAATGTATTCGAACAACACCTGCTTCATATCGCCCCAGGCGATGCCCTCCGCATAGCGCTTCTCGACGTCTTTGGCTTCGTCTTTCGTCGCAAAGGCCTTATAGATCTCATAAAGCGTTGAGCCTTCGGTCTCTTTGGGCTCACCCGGTTCAAGACTGTTCGTCTTGATCTTCATAATGAGCTTTCGAAGCGGCTTTTCGTCGGCAAACAACGGGATTGCATTGTTGTAGCTCTTGCTCATCTTGCGGCCGTCGAGACCTGACAACACTGCTGTGCTCTCATCGATCACCGCTTCAGGCAACACCAGGATGTCGCCGTAGTGGTGATTGAAACGCTGTGCAATATCGCGGGTCATTTCGACGTGCTGTTTCTGATCCCTGCCCACCGGCACCTTCGTCGACTTGAACATCAGGATATCCGCGGCCATCAGAACGGGATAGCTATATAACGCCATCATGATGCCCTTGTCGGGATCCTTCGTACCGCTTTCCTCGTTCGCCTGAACCACCGCTTTATAGGAATGCGCCCGGTTCATCAGGCCTTTCGCCGTCATGCTGGTGAGGATCCAGGTCAGGTGCGGAATTTCCTGAATATCGGACTGCCGATAAAAAACCGCGTTGTCCGTATCCAGACCCAGCGCCATCCATGCAGCGGCAATCTCCAGCGTCGATCGATTGATGCGGTCCGGATCTTCGGCTTTTGCCAAAGCGTGATAATCAGCCAGAAAATAGTAGTTCTGTTTCGACGCGTCTTTGCTTGCCTCGATGCCAGGCCGGATCGCACCGACATAGTTACCAATGTGGGGCGTGCCGGTCGTGGTAATACCGGTGAGGTAGGTGTCCTTAATCATCAACTAATACCCGGCTGCTTGTCCGTCTTTCCTTGATTCCGACGCGCCGTAATAAACGCCTTGAACGTCGTTGCGCAGGACCGCCTGGTATCCACCAAAGCTTGCTCGGCGGGTTCCAATCTCGTGCCCCATATTAGTCAGCACGTCACGAACATCTTGCGGGACGCCACTTTCAAGATAAACGGTGCCACCATCTGTCATCACCTGGTCGGTCGGTTGCGACGATCCCGTATGACGCATTCGCGCGGCGTCACCAGCTTCCTGGAGGTTCATGTCGAAATCGACCAGGTTAATGATGATCTGCGCATGTGCTTGCGGCTGAATGGAACCGCCCATGACGCCAAAACTAAGCCAGGGCTTGCCATCTTTCATGACGAATGCCGGGATGATCGTATGAAACGGGCGCTTGCCAGGCTCATACACGTTGGCGTGCCCTTCTTTGAGGCTGAACAACTGACCACGGTTTTGCAGCTGGAAGCCCAGTTCCTCCGGCGTCATACCGGAACCCAGGTCACCGTAGTTCGACTGGATCAACGACACCATGTTGCCATCCTTGTCCGCGACCGACAGGTAAATCGTGTCTCCGTTTTCAAGCACGGCATCGCCGGCAGTATAGGAATTCGCGGCTTCGCTGTCAGAAATCAGTCCACGGCGCTTCGCGGCATATTCCTTGGACAACAACATGTCCATCGGCACATTATAGAAATCCGGGTCGGCGTAAAATTTGGCGCGATCTTCGTAGGCAACTTTCTTCGCCTCAATTAACGTATGCAAATATTCCGCGCTGCCAAATCCCATACTGCGAAGGTCGTAACCCTCAAGGATATTCAGCATTTGCAGCGCGACAATGCCCTGCCCGTTCGGCGGCAATTCATATACGTCATAGCCACGATAATTGGTTGCCATCGGCGTTACCCATTCCGATGTGTGCAGAGCCAGGTCGTCAGCTGTGAGGAAGCCACCTTGTTCGGCCATGTAGGAATCGATTTTTTCCGCAATCTCGCCTTTATAGAAGGCATCCCTTCCGCCTTCAGCAATCATTCGATAGGTGTTGGCGAGATTTGGGTTTTTGAACACATCACCGGTTCTAGGTGCCGCACCATTGGGCATGTACACCTCTTTCACACCGGCAAAATTCTCGCGCGAACCGACATTCTCCTGCCACAGGTCTGCGATAAACTCAGTCACCGGAAAACCTTCCTCCGCATAGGCGATCGCCGGAGCGAGGAGGTCGGCCATTGGCAGGCGACCATAACGCTCGTGCAATTCATACCAGCCATCGACCGCACCAGGCACACTGACCGTCAACGGACCCAGGTAGGGGATGCTCTCCATGCCTAAGTCCCGGAAATGCTGCAGCGTCAGCGACTGCGGTGATCGCCCGGAGGCATTGAGCCCGGTGAGCTCACCACTCTCGGCATCCCAAACGATCGCGAAAAGGTCGCCGCCAATGCCACATCCGGTTGGTTCCATCAGCCCCAGGGTGGCATTGGCCGCAATGGCCGCATCCACAGCGCTTCCGCCAGCCTTCAGAATATCGAGTGCCACCTGGGTCGCGAGTGGCTGGCTCGTCGCGGCCATGCCGTGAGTCGCTATCACTTCCGACCGTGAGGCATGCGGCTGCCCTACGGGACGGTCAAATCCTTGTGCTGCTGCGGTCATGCTAAGCACAAATCCAGTCAGCAATGGAATCAAGCGATTCATACATATCTCCGGTCCACTCTGGAAAACAGTAAATGATGCCTAGATTAGCAGTGGATTGGAACTCCGTTGAAACTCCCTGAGGCAGCGTTATGATGCCTGTATGGGAATAGGCAACTATGTCGACGAATCTGCCCTCGCGGCCCTCTATCCTGAGCACCTGAATGCGCTCAAATCGCGGCACGATCGCGCCCTTGATCGCGCCGGCGCAGGTCATGCGGTCATCTTTTCCGGTTCGCCGCGCGGCGTGTTCCTGGATGACTACAACTATCCATTCAAGGCCAACCCGCACTTCGTCAGCTGGCTCCCGCTGACAAATACACCGTTTTGCTACCTGATCTACACGCCCGGCGATACGCCGGTATTGGTGTACTACCAGGAAAAAGATTACTGGCATGTACCGCCGGCCAGCCCTGACGGTTTCTGGCCCGACCAGTTCGACATTCGGATTGTCCATTCACTGGAAGACGTGGCCAAACACCTGCCGGAGGCGCGGGATAAATGCATTCTGATCGGTGAACTGAATGAAGAGTCCCAGGCGTTCGGCATCGATCGGGTCAATCCCGGCACCGCACTCAACATGCTCCACTATGAACGGAGCATCAAAACAGGCTATGAGCTCGAATGCATGCGCGCCGCCTCACGCCGGGGCGTCAAGGGCCATCTTGCAGCGGAGAAAGCCTTCAGATCCGGCAAGTCCGAGTTCGATATTCACCTGAATTACTGTCGCGCAGTTGGCCACCCGGAAAACGACCTGCCCTACGGCAACATCATCGCCCTGAACGAGAATGGCGCGGTTTTGCACTACCAGCATCAGTCGCACGAAAAACCTGACGAAATCCGCTCGTTTCTTATCGATGCCGGTGGCCGCGTAAACGGTTACGCGAGCGATATCACACGCACGTACGCAAAGGAAGACGGCGAGTTTGCAGACCTGGTTGAGCGATTTGACCAGTTACAACTCGAGCTGGTGGCAGAGGTCAAAGCCGGCCTCGATTTCGCCAATCTGCATATGCAGTGTCACACCAAAATTGCAGAATTGCTGGCAGAGACTGGTATCGCCAGCGGCAGCGCTGAAGCACTGATCGAGTCAGGCGTCACCTCGGCGTTTTATCCACACGGGCTTGGCCACCTGCTCGGAATCCAGGTGCATGATCTTGGCGGACATATGGGCGACGACACAGGAACGATTATCGATCCGCCAAGCGGGCACCCGTTCCTGCGGCTCACGCGAATCCTCGAAACCGATCAGGTCCTGACAATAGAGCCCGGCATGTACGTGATCGACATGTTGCTGGAAAACCTTGCGGGCACATCCGCGCATGACATGATCAACCAGTCAAAGCTCGACTGGTTGCGGCCCTATGGTGGCATCCGTATCGAAGACAATGTGCGCGTGCTTGCGGACGGGTGTGAGAATCTGACGCGGGACGCGTTCGGGACGCGTTAAAACAATTCGCGGTTTAACGGTACCTCTATTTACCTGTCGTGGCCGCGCCATAGGTCCAGTCCACCTCATTTGTATATTCCAGCAGTAGATGAGCGCGGACTGACATCTATTGCAGTGACGACAATTCCGATCAAAGACCTAAAGATCAATCCGCAACGACCACCAGCACTAAACTTAGACCTTTGGGCGGATTGGGATACGGATAGCGGCTCCAACAGAGTCAGACGGGAAACAGACCATGGCCCATGCGGGTTGCGGCCCAATTCGCCTGCAATCTTGTTCCTGCTCAGCGACCGTTGTGAATTGATCTTTAGTATTGTGGATTGATTTGTTGCCAATGCAATAAATGTCAGTTCGCACCGACCAATCCGTGCAGCCCAAGGTTTCAGGCGAACTGGGCTCACGAGAGTTAATTAGAGGTACCCTTTAGCCGCTCTTACGGGTGCAATGCCGGGTTGGTTAAGCTGTCTCGTCCTTCCAGTTCCACCATTTGAGAAGCTCAGGCTCGGGATCTTCTTCGCTGGCAAAGTAAACGGCACATCGGAAAACATAGAGAACACATCGATCGATGTGCATCCCGTGTATCAGGCAGAGACGTTTGTACATGAGTTCCGGATCCTGTCCCTTAAGCTCATCAACAGTGAAATATCCCAAGTCCCGCAAATCCTGCGCCATCCTGGGGCCAATGCCGGGAATGGTTTGGAGATCATCAGCCACTGGCATAATCCTCGATCTGCGGCGCCTCGAAGAATTGCCTGAACGTAAAGGCATCTTCTGTCGGGCCTGCCTGGGCAAGCCGTTCCAGGCGGTGCTTTGCTTCCACGACAGTCGGTTTCGTCCCTGCCAACTGCCACCAGAGAGCGAGAATCGGCCGCTCCTGATTCACAAACCACTTGGCACGCCTGTGGAGGATTTGCACGTGATCAGATTTGTAAACGTATTCCATGAGTGCCTCTTTGGACTCCCAGATTGACATGTTGAATAGCAGCGATTCATCGCCGAATACATCCCTGCCCGCTTCGCACGCATCTTCCTGAACATATCTCCACACAAAACCGGGCGACTCGTCGGCCAGGACATTAATTCGATCAAGATTGTCTACGAACTCCGCGAATCTCGGGTCCTCGTAGCCGAATTTCGCAACGCCAATATTGACCTGCGCAAGATGCCAGTTCACTCCGTTCCCTCGCGGCTTTGCCGATGCATTTTCTCCTTCAGGCGGCGTTTAACGGCGCGGCCCTTCCGCTCGAGAATCGGGCGGGCGAATCGTCCAAGCCATGGAAACAGATAGGTCAATGTTGTCAGCAACCCGCTGACTGGTGGCATAGAGCGTTCCCGTTTTGAGTTTGAGCAGAGCTTGAGAATTTCATCGGCAACGTCGTCAGCCGTACTTACCGGTTGAGAAAAATTGAGGTCGATAACGTCATCGAGATTGTCCATGATAAAGCCGGTATAGATCATGCTCGGCGACACAGTCGCCAGCTTGATTGACGAATCCGACAACTCGTCGGCCAAAGCAAATGTGAATGCCCGTAAGCCAAACTTGCTCGCAGAATATGCGGCGGCACCAGGTACCGGCGTTCGACCGGCAAGAGATCCGACATTGATTATTGCTCCGCCGCCTGATTCCTTTATATAAGGAAGCGCCAGATGGCTGAGGATGATAGGCGCCTTCAGATTGACGTCAATCATTTTGCCAAGATCGTCGGAATCGATTGTTTCGACGGGACCCCTTACGTGATAGCCGGCGTTATTAACCAGGACATGAACACTGCCGAATTCGAATTGCGCTTTCTTGAAAAGACTTGCACAGGCGTCTGGATCTGCAACATCCATCGCAAATATCTCTACACGTGTTTTGATGCTTAGCTCTTCGGCAATGCGTTCCAGTTTCTTCTTGCCGCGTGCGGCCAGGACCAGGTTTGCGCCAACATTGGCAAAAACGCGCGCGGTTGCCGCCCCGACACCCTCGGAACCACCGGTGATAATCACGGTCTTGTCTTTGAATTCCATCGGCTCAGTCTAGACCAAGGACCTGCATCAGAAAAGAATTCGCGGCTAAGGCAGGGAATAAAAAAAGGGCTTCCAATGGAAGCCCCTTTTGCAAAATAGTTGTATCGGTCAGAATCCGAGATAACCCCGAATTTTCCTCCCAATCTGCCTGCGATGAACGGGATCCATCGATCGGTGGGTGCAGATTGATCTTTAGCGCCGTCAAGGAGCGACTACGTGGGCGCCACTACCAGAGTTCATCAACGGAATCGGTGCAGATTGAGCGGCGAATTTGTGATCTTCAGTGCTGGATTTATTAGAACCCCAGATAACCCCGGATCTTTCTCCCAATCTGCCTGCGATGAACGGGATCCATCGATCGGTGGGTGCAGATTGATCTTTAGCACCGTCAAGGAGCGACTACGTGGGCGCCACTACTAGAGTTCATCAACGGAATCGGTGCGGATTGACCGGCGACATCGTGTCGCCGTCCCTGCGGGCGCGCAAGCGCGTCCGAATTCGCTCCCGGCGAATTTTTGATCTTCAGTGCTGGATTTATTAGAACCCCAGATAACCCCGGATCTTTCTCCAGACCGACGACTCCCACCCGTAAACTTCAAGAATGTCCGGGTCCAATATCGCCACCGGCATTGTCGTTGAAGCCTTTATGATCTGATTCGCTGCTGTGTCGTCAGACGGCATACTAAGCGAAGCGGATCCCTGCTCACCGGAATTGGTCAATCCATCAACTGCCAGGCTCAGGCGAGGGAGCACGTTGTCATCGACGATGTCTTCCAAAAACACAGCGTCCGGATCAAAGGCTCCCTTATCCAGGATGACGCAGTCGGCGAATTCTTCTTCTTTACTAATGGATCAGCTCCGGTGAGATTCAAAGCCACTTTAGGCGTATCCATACACCGTGGCTGTGAGCCTGCTCACAAGACCGAAAATAGATGTTTTTCTGGCTATTTTTCAATAGTTTACAACATGGTGAAGACACTTATATTGCCCTATTGGGCAGAATAGTGTGCGCGTCTTATGGGCGTGAAGACCCAAAAACAGCGATGGACGTCGTTATGTTAAGAACGATGAAATGCGCTCGCGCTAATCGTTGGCGAGCGGTGCGGATTAATCCTTACCTGCCAGGCAAGAAAAAAAGCTGAACACTCTCGTGTTCAGCTTTCATATGACTCAAAGTTGTAAAAAACTACTTTTCAGCGGCCGCCTCGACCGGACCATCAACCAACTGCACAAGCGCCATTGGCGCCGCATCACCAGGACGAGGACCCATCTTCAGAATACGCAGGTATCCACCTGGACGCTCTTTGAAGCGCGGGCCGAGATCCGAGAACAGCTTGCCCACGGCTTCTTTGTCCCGCAAGCGATCGAAGGCCAGACGGCGATTCGCAACATCATCAACCTTCGCGAGCGTGATCAGCGGCTCTACCACACGACGAAGCTCTTTGGCCTTCGGCAGCGTGGTCTTGATCGTTTCATGGCGCACCAGCGACGTCGCCATGTTTCGGAACATGGCCTTGCGATGTGAGCTGTTGCGGCCAAGTTTTCGACCGGATTTTTTGTGGCGCATTGATATTAACCTTTAAAAAATGGGGTCGAACCGCATTTTCGGTCCGATTTAACGCTAGACCCGGGTCAAACGGCTAAAATGCGGTTCGACCCCGATTTTTTACATGGCGATTTCGTGTTCCGGGCGCAGGCTTGCCGGCGGCCAATTGTCGAGGTGCATTCCGAGGCCAAGACCATGCCCTTCCAGCACTTCCTTGATCTCCGTCAGCGACTTCTTGCCGAGATTCGGCGTTCTGAGAAGCTCAACCTCGGTACGCTGCACCAGATCACCGATATACATGATGTTCTCTGCCTTGAGGCAGTTCGCCGAACGAACCGTCAATTCAAGCTAATCTACCGGACGCAGCAGGATTGGATCAACCTGATGCTCGGCGGCAGCGCCAACACCTTCGTCCTGACCCTGGAGGTCTACGAAGACTGACAGCTGATCTTTGAGGATGCTGCCTGCGCGACGAATCGCTTCTTCCGGATCGATTGTGCCGTTGGTTTCGATGTCGATAATCAACTTGTCAAGATCGGTACGCTGTTCTACACGAGCGGCCTCAACATCATAGGTCACTCGATTGACCGGGCTGAACGACGCGTCGAGTTGCAGACGACCGATCGGGCCGGACTGCTCTTCAAATGCCGGACGTCGGGTCGCTGCACGGTAGCCACGGCCACGCTCGACCTTCAGCACCATATTCAGCTGGCCTTCCTTGGTCAGATTTGCGATGACCATGTCCGGATTCATGACTTCAACATCGTGATCGAGCTGAATGTCGGCCCCGGTTACGATACCCGGACCCTTCTTCGAAATTCTGAGCTCGGCTGTGTCGCGCGTGTGCATGCGAACAGCAACCTGCTTCAGGTTCAGAAGAATGTCGACTACATCTTCCTGAACGCCTTCGATGCTGGTGTACTCGTGAAGCACGCCATCGATTTCCGCCTCTGTGATGGCCGCACCGGGCATCGAAGAAAGCAGAATGCGTCGAAGCGCATTGCCGAGTGTATGGCCGTAACCACGCTCGAAGGGCTCGATCGTGACCTTTGCGTGAAGGTCAGTGACGGGCGCGACTTTGACGACACGCGGTTTCAGAAACTCGTTAACAGATTCCTGCATTGGTGTAACTCCTGACTATTTCGAGTACAGCTCGACGACGAGGTTTTCATTGACGTCCGGAAGAATGTCTTCACGCTCCGGCAAGGTTTTGAACGTGCCCATCATTTTCTTCGCATCCACATCGACCCATTCCGGAAGACCGACCTGGGACGCTATTTCCAGCGCGCTCTTAATACGAAGCTGCTTTTTGGCTTTTTCGCGAATACCAACGGCGTCGCCGGCACTCACCTGTGCTGATGGAATGTTGACTACCCGCCCGTTCACCTCGATGCCCTTATGGCTGACGAGCTGACGTGCTTCGGCGCGCGTTGACGCAAAGCCCATGCGGTAGACAACATTGTCCAGACGCCCTTCGAGCAGCTGGAGCAGGTTCTCACCTATCGACCCTTTCAACTGGGCGGCTTTTTTGTAGTAGTTGCGAAACTGACGCTCGAGTACGCCGTACATACGACGCAGTTTCTGCTTCTCACGAAGTTGCAGTCCGTAGTCCGACAGGCGCGGGCGACGTTGGGCCGCTCCACCTGGAGGAACGTCCAGTTTGCACTTCGATTCGAGAGGCCTTACGCCACTCTTCAAAAACAGATCCGTACCTTCCCGGCGGGACAGTTTACATTTTGGTCCAAGATATCTTGCCATTACTTAATCTCTATACAAGGCGGTCGCACGTCACGAAAATGAGACGTTTGTTCGTCTTTAAACACGACGTTTCTTCGGCGGTCGACAGCCGTTGTGAGGAATAGGTGTTACGTCTTCAATGTTCTGAATCCGAAAGCCAAGCGCGTTCAATGCACGTACTGCAGATTCTCTGCCGGGCCCCGGCCCACGAACTCGCACGTCAACATTTTTCACGCCAAACTCAAGTGCTGCACGGCCTGCCTTATCTGAGGCAACCTGTGCTGCAAATGGAGTCGATTTACGTGAGCCACGAAAACCGCAACCACCAGCGGTTGCCCACGACAGGGTGTTACCCTGGCGATCGGTAATCGTGATAATCGTATTGTTGAAGGAGGCATGAATGTGCGCAACTGCGTCCACTACATGCTTTTTGACCTTCTTTTTCTTTGCTTCTGCCACGTTTATTTCCTAATTTCCTGTTCGGTTAAGCCGTCGACAAAAATTGTCGTCACCGTTCAGTTTCTAAAATTTCGTTCAAGTCGATTCGCGACGTAGGAGCGGCTTTAGCCGCGATCCCTTGCCTTTATCGCTTAATCGGTCGCCGTGGGCCCTTACGGGTCCTGGCATTCGTTCGTGTACGCTGGCCACGCATCGGCAGGCCACGTCGATGACGAATGCCACGGTAACAACCAAGATCCATCAGACGCTTGATGTTCATCGATGTTTCACGGCGAAGATCGCCCTCGACAATGAAGTTAGCAACCGCGGTTCGCAGTCCGGCAACTTCCGGTTCCGCGAGATCTTTCACCTGCGTTTCAGGTGCTACTTTCGCCGCGGCGCAAATCTGTTTCGCGCGCGAATCACCGATACCATATATCGAGGTCAATGCGACCACGATATGCTTGTTCATCGGAATGTTTATGCCTGCTATTCGAGCCACTTCAATTACCTTTAATAATAAGTCTGACGGACCTGATTAGCCCTGGCGCTGTTTATGACGCTTGTCACTGCTGCAAATCACGCGCACAACTCCGTTACGGCGAACGATTTTGCAATTTCTGCACATTTTCTTAACTGATGCTCTGACTTTCATGAGTCGCCTCCCGATATCGGCCGCTTATTTAGCGAACCGTGCCACTGCGACCGTAGTTGCGCAGATTAGCCTTTTGCATCATGCCCTCGTATTGATGGCTCATCGCGTGCGCTTGCAGCTGCGACATGAAGTCCATCGTTACGACGACGAGAATCAACAACGAGGTGCCACCGAAGTTGAACGGCACACTCGGATAAAACATCCGGAAAATTTCCGGTAACAGGCACACGCCGGCGATATAAAGAGCGCCCCAGAACGTCAGCCTGGTGAGTACGCGGTCAATATATTCCGCGGTATGTGCGCCCGGACGAATGCCTGGAACAAAGGCACCCGATCGCTTCAGGTTGTCGGCGGTGTCCTTCGAGTTGAACTGGATCGCCGTATAGAAGAAGCAGAAAAATATGATCAAAGCACCATACAAAAGGACGTAAATCGGTTGTCCCGGGCCCAGGTTCGCACCAATCGTCTGCAACGCACTCTGAAATGCGCCGGGCTCAGCTGACTGACCGAAAAACTGCGCGACCGTTGCCGGGAACATCAGAATGCTCGAGGCAAAAATCGGTGGAATAACACCGGACATGTTGATTTTGAACGGCAGGTGTGTGCTTTGCGCGGCATACATCTTCCGCCCCTGCTGCCGCCTGGCGTAATTCACCGTAATACGTCGCTGCGCGCGCTCCATATAAACCACGAACGTTGTCGCAGCAATAGCGCCAATCAGCAGCAAAATGGCAGTGGCCGGAGACATCTCGCCAGTCCGTACGAGCTCAGCCGTTCCCGCAACCGCCGCCGGTAATCCTGCAACAATGCCGGCCAGGATGATCATGGAAATGCCGTTGCCGATCCCGCGCTCGGAAATTTGCTCACCCAGCCACATCAGGAACATCGTGCCGGTAACCAGCGTGATGCAAGCCGTAATCAGAAATGCGGGACCCGGATTTACAACGACGCCAGGCTGACTCTGCAACCATGTTGCGGCAGCAATCGACTGGAAGCTCGCAAGTGCGACCGTACCGTAGCGCGTGTATTGCGTAATCTTGCGCCGACCAGATTCACCTTCTTTCCGAAGCTGTTGCAGCGGTTCGACGAGGTGGCTCGCCATCTGCATGATAATGGACGACGAGATGTACGGCATGATGCCCAGCGCAAAAATACCGAATCGCGCCAGTGCGCCACCAGAGAACAGATTGAACAGCGCCAGCATGTTGCCCGCCTGCTGGTCAAAAAACGAGGCAAGTGCAGCCGGGTCTACTCCCGGAACAGGAATAAACGTACCCGCACGAAACACGACCAATGCTCCAACAAGGAACACGATTCGTTTCTTCAGCTCGGCGAGCTTGTTGCCTGCTTTGGCAGCATCTGCCGGATTTATTGTGGGCTTCTTTGCCAAGTTATCTAGTCTCTTCTAATCATTCGTTCGTGCTAAATTTCGAAATTGTCGCGTTCGTTCAATCTCTGAATGTGTTCTGGCGTCAATCGCGGCCGAAGTACAAAGCTTCGATCGCCCTACCACCGAACACAATCTCTTTACTCCACAGAGCCGCCAGCTGCTTCAATCGCAGCGCGCGCACCCTTCGTTACCACAAGGCCACTCACCTTGACGGCTTTATCGAGTTCACCTGACTTGATGACCTTCACCTTGGTAACCGTTGCCGGTACCAGGTGCAGCTTTTTCAGGCAATCCATGTCAATAATGTCATCGGTCGGGATTGCAAGTTCATGCAAACGAAGCTCTGCCGATTTCTTCGCCATACGTGAGGTAAAACCGACCTTCGGCAGACGTCGTTGCAATGGCATCTGGCCGCCTTCGAAGCCAACCTTGTGATAGCCACCGGAACGTGAATGCTGACCCTTCTGGCCACGTCCGCAGGTCTTGCCCTGGCCGGCCGCATGACCACGCCCGCGTCGCTTACCATCTTTTTTCGCGCCATCTCTGGGCGACAATTCATTGAGACGCATCTCAGACTTCCTCTACCGATACGAGGTACGAAACCTTGTTAATCATGCCGCGATTCTCAGGTGTATCGAGAACCGTCACGCTTTGACGGATTTTTCTCAAACCGAGTCCCGCTACGCACGCCTTGTGGCTTTTCAGCCGGCCGAAACGGCTTTTCAGCAACGTCACTTTCAACTGTTTAGGATTCGCCATCGTTCTTATCTCTTCTCGTTAAAACCAGGCCAGATTACTGGGCCAGGATTTCCTTAACCTTCTTGCCACGCTTCGCCGCGATTTGTTTCGGCGAATGAATATCTCTCAATGCCCCGATCGTCGCGCGAACGACATTGATTGGATTGCGTGAACCATAACTCTTGGCCAGCACGTTTCGCACGCCAGCACATTCGAATACTGCACGCATCGCACCGCCAGCGATTACACCCGTACCTTCAGAGGCTGGCTGCATGTACACGTAGGTCGCGCCATGACGGCCTTTCTTCGCGTATTGCAACGTCTCGTTGGTCAGGTGCACCTTGATCATGTCCTTGCGAGCTGACTGCATTGCTTTCTGAATCGCGATCGGCACTTCTCGTGCCTTTCCGTAACCAAAGCCGACATGGCCGTTGCCGTCGCCAACGACAGTCAGTGCGGTAAAACCAAACTGACGGCCACCTTTCACAACTTTCGCAACACGATTAACAGTGACCAACTTTTCGATAAAGTCGTCGGAATTTTGATTTTGATCCATTCTTGCCATAATTATTTCCCGGCCAGCGACTTAATCGCTGCCAAATATTAGAACTTCAGCCCCGCCTCGCGTGCTGCATCGGCCAACGCTTTTACGCGACCGTGATAACGAAATCCCGAACGATCGAACGCAACCGTATCGATGCCGGCAATCTTTGCTTTCTCAGCAATTCTTGCTCCAACGATCGCCGCAGCCTTGGCGTTGCCGGTGCCCTTAATGCCTTTGCGGACGTCTTTTTCAATCGTCGACGCCGAAGCCAGCACGGTGCCACCATCCGGCCCGATGACCTGCGCATAAATATGCTGCGGCGTACGGTGCACGCTCAGCCGATTGACGGCCAGTTCATGTATCTTTGCGCGCGCTTTGCGAGCACGGCGCAGGCGATTCTGTTTTTTGTCGAGTTTCATAACTAAGCCTGATTACTTCTTCTTCGCTTCTTTGATCACTACGCGTTCATCTACATAGCGAACACCTTTGCCTTTGTAAGGCTCGGGTGGGCGGAAACGTCGAATTTCAGCGGCCACCTGGCCAACTTTCTGTTTATCTGTCCCTTTGACGACCACTTCTGTCTGACTTGGTGTCTCGACAGAGACGCCTTCAGGCACGTCGAATACGACTGGGTGCGAAAAACCGAGAGTGAGGTTAAGCTTGTTGCCCTGCACTGCCGCACGATAACCAACTCCGCGCAGCTCAAGCTTTTTCTCATATCCTTCCGAAACGCCGCGCACCATGTTCGCAAGCAACGAGCGGGTCGTACCGGCGATCGCAACCGAAAAACGCGAGCCCGAACGAGGCTTCACGTTTAGAACTTTATCTTCCTGCGACAGCTCGACCTCTGAATTCAGCTCCATCGACAACTGACCCTTACTGCCTTTGATAGACACGGTCATTCCCGACTGGTTGAATTCAACGCCCTGCGGCAATTCAACTGGTACTTTTGCAACTCTGGACATATTCGTGACTCAATCTCGTTAGGTGTGTGCCCGCCCGTCAAGAAACGACGCAGATCACCTCACCACCAACACCCTTTTCCCGCGCCTGGCGATCACTCATGACGCCGGCGGAGGTCGAAACGATAGCAATACCCAATCCACCGAGAACCGTCGGCAGCTCTTCCTTGCCGCGATAGACCCTGAGGCCGGGCTTGCTGACACGCTTTACTGTTTCAATCACAGGCGTGCCTTCAAAATACTTAAGCTCAACGCTTAGGCTTTTGCTGGCGCCTTCGCCTGACGTGGCAAAGTCAGTAATGTAACCCTCGTCTTTCAATACGTTGGCTACAGCTTCCTTGGCAGTCGAAGCTGGCATCGAAACACTGACTTTGCGTGCTTTCTGACCGTTACGAATGCGGGTCAGCATGTCAGCGATGGGATCACTCATACTCATTATCTTTCTCCGCCTACCAGCTTGCTTTCGTAAGCCCCGGGATCTCGCCTTTCATGGCGGCTTCCCTGAGCTTGTTTCTGCCTAGGCCAAATTTCCGGTAAACACCATGTGGTCGACCGGTTATCGCGCAACGATTGCGCTGGCGAGATGGGCTCGAATCACGTGGCAGTGCATTCAGCTTCGCAACTGCGGCAGCCCGTTCGTCGTCACTGCTGTTAAGGTTACGAATGATCTTCTTGAGCTCCACACGCTTTGCAGCATGACGCTGCACGAGTTTTTCCCGCTTCAGCTCTCGCTCAATCATCGACTTCTTGGCCATATCAAAAGTATCTCTCTAGTTAATCTCTTCGTGCACTTGTCAAAAACTGTAGTCTGCGATTTAGAAAAGTGCGTTTCTCAAATTCCAGCTATTTCTTGAATGGAAAGTTGAACGCATCCAGAAGCGCCCGACCTTCGTCGGCATTGCGTGCCGAGGTTGATATTGTGATGTCGAGACCACGAATTGCGTCGATCTCGTCATAGTTGATTTCCGGGAAGATGATCTGCTCGGAAACGCCCATGCTGTAGTTACCTTGCTTATCGAAGGACTTCGGATTCAATCCGCGGAAATCACGAATTCGGGGAATAGCGATGCTAACCAGGCGATCGAGAAACTCATACATGCGCTCCCGGCGAAGCGTGACTTTGCAGCCAACCGCGTAGCCATCACGAATTTTGAAAGTGGCAACTGATTTGCGTGCCAGCGTCCTGACGGCTTTCTGACCGGCAATCTTTTCCAGATCGCCGACGGCTTTGTCCAGAATCTTCTTGTCAGCCACAGCCTCACCTACGCCCATGTTCAGCGTAATCTTCGTGATGTGAGGTACCTCCATCACATTCTTGAGGCCGAGCTTCTCCTGGATCTGCCCTTTGAGCTCGCTATCGTATTTTTCGTTTAATCGTGCCATTTCAGTAATTCGCGGTTAAAGCCGCTCCTGCAATCAGAGATCAACCGTTTCGCCGGTCGATCGAAAAATTCGTTCTTTGCCACCATCGTCCGAAACGCGAATGCCTACACGGTCGCCTTTCTTCGTTTTCGGGTTAAATACCAGCACGTTGGAAATATCGAGCGGCATTTCCTTATCCACGATTCCAGCCTCCAGAGGTGGCATCGCATTTGGATTCCCTTTCTGATGTTTCTTGGCGATATTGATGCCTTCCACCAGGATGCGGTCGTCTTCGAACAGCTTTAAAACAGTGCCGCGACGGCCCGCGTCCTTGCCGGTGATAACAACTACTTCATCGCCTTTTCTGATCTTGTTCATCGTTTCAATCCAGCTGGGCCTAAAGTACTTCAGGCGCCAGCGAAATAATCTTCATAAACCGGCTAGTTCTGAGCTCCCGGGTGACCGGCCCGAAAATACGTGTGCCAATCGGCTCGAGTCGAGCATTCAGCAGAACTGCCGCGTTGCCGTCAAAGCGAATCAGTGAACCATCTTTGCGACGTACGCCTTTACGGGTTCGCACGACGACAGCGTTGTAGATCTCGCCCTTTTTGACTTTGCCTCGGGGAATCGCATCCTTGATGCTGACCTTGATCACGTCGCCAACAGCTGCATAACGGCGCTTTGAACCACCAAGCACCTTGATGCACTGAATGCGCCTTGCACCCGAATTATCGGCTGCGTCGAGAACTGTCTGCATCTGAATCATGGCTTTATTCCGTCACTCGAACTCTTTACTAACTACTTGAACTTCTTACTCATTGCTCTGGAGCTCGTTCGACAACGTCGACGACACGCCAGGACTTATTCTTTGAAATCGGTCGGCATTCGCTGATGGTCACGCGATCGCCGGTCTTGCACTCGTTGGTTTCGTCATGCGCCATCAACTTGGTTGTTCGGCGAATGTACTTGCCATAGACCGGATGCTTGATCAGGCGCTCAATCGCAACTGAAACAGATTTGTCCATCTTGTCGCTGACGACACGACCGACGACGGTATGCTGACCTCTTGCTTCAGCAGCTTTGCTTTCTTCACTCATTCGCTTTTACCTGAGTTCGTTTCCTGCGTTTTCGCGGCGAGCCTTTGCTCAGACATTACGGTCTTAATTCGCGCAATGTCCTTTTTCACCCGACCGTACTCCGAGTGTCTCGCGAGCTCGCCGGTGCCGCGCTGCATGCGCAGATTAAATTGTTCGCGACGAAGACCCAGCAGTTCATCCGCCAGTTCTTCTGCGCTCTTGACTCTAAGGTCTTCGGCTCTCATCACATCACCTGCCGCGTTACAAACATGGTCGGAAACGGCAGTTTCGCAGCAGCCAGACGAAATGCCTCGCGCGCTATCTCTTCCGTCACACCTTCCATCTCGTAGAGCACCCGGCCTGGCTGAATCTGGCAGACCCAGTACTCGACGTTGCCCTTACCCTTACCCTGTCGAACTTCGAGAGGTTTCTTCGTAATCGGCTTGTCAGGAAACACGCGAATCCAGATCTTTCCGCCACGCTTGATGTGACGCGTCATTGCACGACGAGCCGCCTCAATCTGACGTGCTGTCAGACGACCGCGCTCGGTTGCCTTAAGACCGAATTCACCGAAGGCTACCGTGCTGCCGCGAAGCGCCAGGCCACGGTTGCGTCCCTTCATCTGTTTCCGAAACTTTGTTCTCTTTGGCTGTAACATTTTCTAATCCTGCATGCCGCTTATGCGCCGGCAGCTGCATCCTTCTCTTCGGCAGCTGCTGGCGGCTCAGTCTTCTCAAAAACCTCACCTTTGAAGATCCAGACCTTCACGCCGATCACGCCGTAAGTGGTGTGGGCTTCGGCCAAACCGTAGTCGATGTCAGCACGCAGCGTATGCAACGGCACACGACCTTCGCGATACCATTCAGAACGGGCGATTTCCGCCCCGTTCAAACGACCGCCAACCTTGACCTTGATGCCCTCTGCACCAACACGCATCGTATTCGTTACGGCGCGCTTCATGGCACGACGGAACATCACGCGACGCTCCAACTGCTGCGCGATACCTTCAGCAACCAGTTGTGCGTCAAGCTCGGGCTTTCTGACCTCGGCGATGTTGATGCGAACATCCTGAATCTGCATCTTGATCATTTTGGCCACTTCAGCCCTCAGCTTCTCAATGTCTTCGCCTTTCTTGCCAATGACGATGCCAGGGCGAGCCGTATGAATCGTGATGTTGGCTTTCTTGGCGGGACGCTCAATGCTGATGCGGCTGACAGATGCCTCTTTCAGCTTTTCCTTGATGAGCTCGCGAACCAGATGGTCCATTCGAACGTAATCAGGGAAAGTCTTGGAATCGGCATACCACTTGGACGACCAGTCCTTGACGATGCCTAAGCGAATACCTGTTGGATGTACTTTTTGTCCCATGTCTATTTCTCGTTATCCAATTCGACACGCCGAATATGGATTAGTAAGACCTATCTACTCGTCGCCCAGTCGATTCATTGCTAATACGCTCAGCCCCACGACCATTACTCGTCTCCTACCCGAATGGTTATGTGGCTGTTACGCTTGATGATGCGCGTGCCGCGGCCCTTCGCACGTGCCCGGTAACGCTTGAATGTTGGCGCTTCGTTCACTTCAATTGTCGATACTTTCAGTTCGTCGATATCTGCACCGAGATTGTGCTCGGCGTTGGCAATTGCCGACTCGAGTATCTTCTTCACGATGCGCGCACTTTTCTTTGGAGAAAAAGCAAGCGTCTTCAGCGCCTCATCCACATTCTTGCCGCGGATGGCGTCCGCCATCAGCCGGCATTTCTGCGGTGAGATCCGCGCATATCGAAGTGTTGCTGCAACCTGCATTACTTACTCCTTCGACCTACTTGGCTTTCCGGTCACCGGAGTGACCTCTAAAAGTTCGTGTGACCGCAAACTCACCTAGTTTGTGACCAACCATATTCTCTGAAATCAGTACGGGAACGTGTTGCCGTCCGTTGTGAATGGCAATCGTCAGTCCGACCATATCCGGCAGCACCATGGAACGACGTGACCAGGTCTTGATCGGACGCCGGTCATTGGCTTTTGCTGCTAGCGCAACTTTCTTCGCCAGATGCGTATCGACGAAGGGGCCTTTTCTTACACTGCGTGGCATTTAATTTTTCCTGATTCCTGTCTTTGTATCGCGGCTAAAGCCGCTCCTACGTGTTGTCTATTTGCGCTTGCGGCGACGAACAATCATGTTGTCCGTACGCTTGTTAGAGCGCGTCTTATAACCTTTGGTCGGCGTGCCCCACGGGCTAACCGGGTGACGGCCGCCGGAGGTACGTCCTTCACCACCACCATGCGGATGATCAACCGGGTTCATTGCAACACCACGAACTGTCGGTCGGACACCTCTCCAACGTGAGGCGCCGGCTTTGCCGAGCTTCCTCAGGTTGTGTTCCCCGTGACCAACTTCACCGACCGTCGCGCGACAATCCACATGGATTTTTCGCGTCTCGCCGGAACGTAGTCGGACCGTCGCGTAGGCGCCTTCACGAGCTGCCAGCTGGGCTGAGCCACCGGCGGAACGAACCATCTGTCCGCCTTTGCCAGGTTTCATCTCGATGTTATGAATCACCGTACCGACCGGGATGCTCTTCAACGACAATGCATTACCCGATTTGATTGGCGCTTCCTCGCCACTCGTGATCGGCGTACCGACTTCAACACCCTTGGGTGCCAGGATGTATCTGCGCTCGCCATCGGCATACTTGAGCAATGCAATGTGGGCGCTCCGATTCGGATCGTACTCCAGGCGCTCGACAACAGACGGAATACCGTCCTTGTCGCGCTTGAAGTCGATGATTCGGTAGCGCTGCTTATGGCCGCCACCGTGATGTCGAACCGTGATGCGACCCGCATTGTTACGACCGCCAGACTTGGATTTCTTGTCGACAAGCGCACCGTGTGGCTTGCCTTTGTGCAGGCCCGGTGTTTTAACGGTTACCTGAAATCTGCGTCCTGCGGACGTCGGTTTTGATTTATGCAATGACATTGTTCTTTACCGTTCGTCCTTTACTCGCCACCAAGGAAGTCGATCTGACTGCCTTCGGCCAGCCTGACGTATGCTTTTTTCCAACTGGCCCGGCGTCCCGCGCTCGTGCCGTGACGCTTTATTTTGCCCGGATAATTTATGACCTTGACGCTGTCGACCTGCACTTCAAACATAAGCTCAACCGCGGCCTTGATCTCCGGCTTCGTCGCATCTGTACGGACTTTAAATACGATCTGGTTTTGTTCCGCAGCAATGTGGCTCTTCTCGGAGAGATGCGGCCCCTGGAGCACGGTCATTAGTCGTTCCTGATGTGCCGCAACGCTCATGACAGTCGCTCCTCAACCAGTTTCAGCGCCGGCAACGTGATGAGCACCTTTTCGAAACGCATCAAAACGACCGGATCGATCGATGCGGCATCGCAAATTCCAACGTCGGTCAGATTGCGCGCCGACAAAAATACTTTCTCGTCAAAAGCCTCATTGACGATAAGAACACTGTCCATACCGAGGTCTTTCAACCTGCCAGCAAGTTCTTTCGTCTTCGGGGCATTCATCGTGATGGAATCCGTAACGACCAGCCGATCCTGGCGAACCAGCTCTGAGAAAACAGACCGCAATGCAGCGCGATACATCTTCTTGTTAACTTTCTGACTGTAGTCCCGTGGCTTTGCCGCGAAGGCCCGGCCACCGCCGACCCAGATCGGGCTACGAATGGTGCCTGCGCGTGCACGACCAGTGCCTTTCTGGCGCCACGGCTTCGCACCGCCGCCCTGGGCCTCTGCACGGTTCTTTTGTGCTTTTGTGCCGGCACGTCCACCGGCCAGAAACGCATTCACTACCTGGTGAACCAGCGCTTCGTTAAATTCTGCGCCAAATGCGCTGTCTGCGACGTCCACGGTGCCGCTACCCTGCATCTTCAGCTTCATGATGCGTTCCTCGCCTTGATCGAAGGCCGGACGACCACACTGCTGCCGCTATGACCTGGGACGGCGCCCTTGATCAGGAGAAGATTACGTTCTTCATCGACCCGAACCACTTCGAGATTCTGTGCAGTGCGCCGCACATTACCCATGTGACCGGCCATTTTCTTGCCCTTCCATACGCGACCCGGGGTCTGGTTCTGACCGATTGAACCTGGAGCACGATGAGCAAGAGAGTTGCCGTGAGTCGCATCCTGCATCGAGAAGTTGTGTCGTTTGACGGTGCCGGCGAAGCCTTTACCAATCGATGTGCCAATTACGTCTACCTTCTGACCAGCCTCGAAAAGATCGACTTTGATCTCCTGACCTGCCTCGAATTCCCCTTCTTCCGGCTGGTCGCCAGCTTCAAGACGAAACTCGGTAATAAGGTCGCCGGCTTCAACCTTTGCTGCAGCAAAGTGGCCGGCTTCAGATTTTGACACGTGGGACGCTTTACGACTGCCTGCAGTTACCTGCAGCGCGGTATAGCCGTCATTGTCCACGGTCTTAACCTGTGTAATCCGGTTTGGCTGTGCTTCGATTACGGTCACCGGGATTGAAATCCCTTCTTCCGTAAACACACGTGTCATGCCGCACTTGCGGCCAACAAGACCCATTGTCATCTCAAAAACCTCACACCAACTTCGATTGGTTGGCGCCTGTCTCAAATTCAAGGTTGCTAACTGTCTGTCTCTTTTCACCGCACCGACTTCGGTTGGCCGGTGCTGTTTTGTTCTTTTATCCGCGTTTTCACGCTTACTTCAAACACACGAAAGGGCCAGCCATCGCTGGAACACTTTTCGTGTTCCTTTGCTGAGGAGCTGACCCCAAATCCGGTTAAACCGGCCTTCCGGGATTTGCCGAGTACGCCTTCGGTTTCCTGGCGACCTAACATTAAGCGCCACAAAGCGTGAGCCTGGTGACGCCGTTTTCCGAACCTGGCCGATTCCCGGACCGGCCATGTCCTGTCGAGCCCGCTATTATAGCGTGCGTTTCCTGCCCCGCAACCCCCTAAGGGGCTGAATATCGGGCTTTTTTTCCTACTCCGGCAGCGCGGAGATTGCTATTGATCTCAGACTGACTGGACAATAGTTTTTCTCTTTATATATCAAAGAGTTAATTATCAATTCAGCTTGATTTGCACGTCGACTCCCAATCTGCCCAATTTGCCCGCAACGTTAATTGCTCACATTTGGCCGGTGCAAATTGATCTTTAGTGCAATAAATGTCAGTCCGCGAGCATCAATTTGCCGCTTTTGTCACTGTGGGCGGACTGGGTGCGGATTGATCTTTAGCGCTCAGCGCGGCCTTTAGTTCAGTTTTATCTGTACGTCAACACCCAATCCGCCTTCTGAGCCGGACAGTCAAATTGCCGGTCGGTGCGGATTGATCTTTAGCGCGTCGCCCACAGCAACCGCGATCAATTCAGCTTAATCTGAACATCTACGCCTGCCGGCAATTCAAGCTTCATCAGAGCATCAACTGTCTTATCCGTCGGATCGACGATATCCATCAGGCGCTTGTGCGTCCGGATTTCGTACTGATCGCGGGCATTCTTGTTCACGTGCGGTGAAATCAGGATCGTGTAACGCTCCATTTTCATCGGCAGCGGGATAGGTCCCTTTACGGTTGCACCAGTGCGCTTCGCCGTATCGACGATTTCGCGTGCTGAATTGTCGATCAAACGATGATCGAAGGCCTTCAGCCGGATTCTTATGTTCTGATTCGTTGGCATATTTATTATTCGCGGCTAAAGCCGCTCCCAGTTCGCAATCGCACCAATTCCATTGATTGATGCATTGTCAATAATTGTCGGTACCGTACTGTTTCCGTCAGTTCGTATTTGTCAGTCGCGGCCGGAGTCGGGTTCTTCTATCGCCCAACCTCGACCGTATCGATCGCCGAACTCAGTAATTGCTTATTCAATAACCTTCGCGACGACACCGGCACCCACAGTCCTGCCACCCTCACGGATAGCAAACCGCAAACCATCTTCCATCGCGATCGGTGCAATCAGGTTTACGACCATCTGTACATTATCGCCAGGCATG
>Ga0255052_10000563_pt1 | contig 29660 bp, 28 predicted proteins | sample JV7_2_21_MG_FD_188632 | JGI IMG/M metagenome (GOLD analysis project Ga0255052, IMG submission 188632) | Seawater microbial communities from Jervis Inlet, British Columbia, Canada - JV7_2_21 | ecosystem: Environmental > Aquatic > Marine > Inlet | place: Canada: British Columbia | collected...
GGCGTCTGAATCGGTTGACCTTTACATCAACGTCGCGGACTTGCAGGGCCTCTGGCGCTACAAAGCGGCCGATGGCCGTTCGCTGCAATCGACTGTGCAGACACTGCTCTCTGGTTACCTTGCCCTGACAACGAATTCCTGTCGTGACCTTGCCGAAAAAGGCGGCAGCAACGTGACAGTCCTCGAACTTCGCTGTCCATCCGATCCTTCCGCCATGGATCTGGAAGGTGAGATCGTGGCGGCGCTATCGGTCTGGGGAGAGGGCAGAAAATTTTTCTACCTGCAGGAGCCATTGTGGGTCAACCGGGAAAAGATCGTATTGATGGCTCCGCTGACGGCTATCGCATAGATTGAATCGTGGCGGCCGGCCTCGGAAATCGCGAGCAACGCGTCGCCGAATACTCAGGCCAAGCAAATTTCGTGAACGTCTCTTTTGGGTCGACAGCGGCCCTTCTAAGCAATTTTAGCCTAATGTCCACTTTTCCCGAAAGCGGACATTTCCGATAGTGGCAGGAATACTCACCCAGTCACCTTAATCCGGGATCGTCACCTCGAACTCGATGGCTTCCAGCTGCTCAGGCAAGCTGTCTGCGCGCTTCAGAAAAGTTTCCCAGCGGGGATCCAAACGCAATGTTGAATGATAGGGTTGCAGGAGTTCCTCCGTCCCAATTCCAAATCCCAACTCCAGTTCCTTATCCAGCCATGCAAAGGCCGAATCCGTGTCGCCGCTGAAGGCGTACACATGTGCTATCTCCGAAGGCCATTTCTCGCCCCAGCGCTCAATCAGTTCCGCTAATGAGTCCTCGTACTCGCTTTGCCGGCCAAGCGCGTAGAGGGCCATCGCCGTTCCCTTGACGCGGTATTCGTCGTCTTTTTCTTTCTTAAATTCTGCGAGAGCCGCCTGTTCGTCGCCCTTGAAAAGCAGCGCAGCGCCAATGTGGAAGTGAGCGCTAATATAGTTCGGGCTAAGCCGCAATACGATGCGGTACGTAGCGATAGACTCGTCCCAGCGGCCAGCCAAGTAATAGCTGTTTCCCAGGTTGTTGAAGCGGCCTGGATTGACTGGGTCAATCGCGGCTGCGTATTCCTCCAGTTCAATGGCTTCGTCAAGACGGCCGAGCCGTACCAAAAGCGCAGCAGCATGGCCAATGATGGCGACGTTGCCCGGCTCCAACGATAAGGCATGGTCCATATGCCGCGCAGCGGAGGCAATGTCGTCGTAATCGCTGGCAAGGAAGGCATGGGCTGGGGCATGATCCAGGTCAATGGCGAGCGCCTTCTCAGCCGCCTCGCGTGCGCGCGCTTCGGCTTCCTCGAAAGGATGCAAGCCTTCGTTCGCCAGTTGGGAGTAGCTGTGCGCCAAGCCGACCCAGGCGGCCGCAAACTCGGGGTCAATGGCCAATGCCTGCTCATACAGGGTTTTAGATTGCTCTATGGTGTCGGGGGTTCTTTGACCGGAAAGATAACGGGCTTGCAGATATAGCGCGTAAGCTTCACCATCGTGTTCCCTGGCCTTCGGTGCGTTGCCCAGAAGCGTGACCTTGAGTTGCGCTACCACAGCGGCCGCTATCTTGTCTTGGATAGCGAAGATGTCATCGAGCGTGCGGTCATAGGTCTTCGACCAGAGGTGCATGTCGGAGTGCGCCTCTATCAATTGCGCAGTGATGCGCACTCGGTTGCCATCCTTCCTCACAGAACCTTCAAGGATATGTGCAACGTTTAGGCGGTTTGCTATTTCGGGAATCGCGAGATTCTTGCCCTTGAACGAAAATGCCGAAGATCGCGAGATCACCCTGAATTCAGGAATTTTCGCCATCAGGTTCAGTAGTTCTTCCGCGATTCCGTCAGACAGGTATTCTTGGTCACCTTCCGGTGACATGTCGGCGAAAGGCAGCACGGCGATCGACTTGTCGCCGTATGACTCCACCAAAGCTTCGGTGCGGCCTACCTGTCGTGCGGACTGGACACGCAATTCGTCTCTGGCCGGATCCAGTACAAACTTGTCAAAGGCGAAGTAACCCAGTCCTAGTGTCAAGACGACGATTATTACGCGATCCAGCCTCTTACCCGTGTGGTGGACTACGGAGCGGGATCGGTCAACATCTCTTCCAAGCTTTAGGCCTCCGGGAGTCAGCTCATATACCCAGGAGAAGATCATAATGAGCGGGAAGCCAATGATCAGCAAAATGACGACAAGCCTGATCAGAGCGTCAGACAATCCGAAGATCGGGAAAAGTGTTTCGACGAGCTGGATCAGCAACCACGAGACTGCGAGATATGCGATCGCTACCCGCAAGACATTTCGTCGCTTCAGTTCCTCGAAAAATTGCCCCATATGCTTTGCGAAACACTCCCTTTTCAAGCAAAGATAGCATGCAGTGCCGGTAAGGGCGTGCCAACAGCGAGGCGTATACCGTGGATTTGAGACGCTTGGCTAGCGGCGGGCACTGGCAAGCAGCCCATGAAATCTGCCTCGCGGTGAACGGAATAGTCGGAACACAGTGGAAAGGGCATATCCAGCGCCTCTCGCTTCCCGCGTACGCTGGGTATTACAGGCTCCTCGGGGGCGCCCCTGGAAAATTACTGCGGACCAGGCAGCCGAAGCGGCCAAGCTGGCGAGAGAAGCCGCGCGATTGCTCGCTGAAACATGACAGAAGACGGGCCAACCCCTCTATCGGCTCAACAACCCTTCCAGTCTGGCAAGACGGGATTCGAGGGATTCAAGTTGCCTCAGCAGGATTTCCTTCTCGTCGTTAAGCTGGGCGATATAGATGTGGGCCATTTCCAGCTCATTGAGCAGATTGCCATGGTGATCGGACAGATTGGCCGGCTTTGATGGCTTGGTTTACGGGGGTACGGTCAGTGCTCACGAAAATGACTGTCAGAAACCTCATGACGGATTCCCCCTAATGGTTGATGAGTCGATGCTGAATTGTCCGGGCGGTACCATCGAGGCCTGCGTGGCGTCTTTTGTCGGCAATCTCCTTACGATCATCACCAACTGTGAACAGGAGCGTGACCCACTCAGAGACACCGACAACACATTGCCTAAACTACTGGAGCTCGATATCAATGCCCGATTAGAGGAGCGACTATTGAATAATAACCTGCAGTTTACCCCCGGTTGAAACCGAGAATCCGTTGAGCAAAACAACCGATCTTCCGGCCTGCATTGTGACATCTCCCGTCGCGGCGATTGTGTAGCTAGGCCCGCTAGTAATGGTATTGCAGACCTCATAATTCTCGGTCACAACGACGTTCTCAGCACTCAATGCCAGGTTTTCGCTGTCCGGGTCAGTGCAAGAATTCTCACAGGCATCAAAGTTGAAGGAAGCGATCCGCGTACGCGGGTCGAACGATCCGGCACCGGCCGGCATGTACTCCGTGGTATACCAAAATGTGCAGTCATCCACTGGATCGACGGTCATGCCGGAATAGTCACCCCAACGTTCGCTACCCACCTGGGCAACTCCGCCATCGACAATGCTGGTCTCGCCCTGATCCATGGTGCCGAGCGTGGCAGCGACGGTCCTGCCCGTGTAGCGAATGCCGGGGTAGATGGCGGTGCCATCGCCGACGCTGTAGCCGATGGCCATATTGCCCTGCTTATCGATCGCGAGGCTTCCCATCCAGCGATTTACCGCGTCAGGCGAGAATGTGCCTTCCTGAAAAGTACTCCATCCCCCGGTAGCTACCTCGCTCGCGCGCCGCAACTCGAACCAGCGAATACCACCTCGATCATTGCCATCGACGTCGACAGTCAGGTTGCCGACCAGCGACTGATGGGTACCGAAATTACGATACACCGGTCGCTGCATTATGGGTTCACGCAACGGATCCAGTAGTTGCGTGGTGAGCGGTTGTGGAAAACATAGGAAACTAACCAGCCCACAGAGATCCGAGTCGAAGTCCGCTACCGCAATGCTCGTCGGACCGGTCAGCGTAGAATTGCCCGGGGTCGCGAAATCGGCGTGAAACTCAAATAGCTCCAACGTATCGCCAACCGTTGCTGCACCGTCGTGCGCCTCGTCATCACGATGGCGGATGAAAATTCCAGGCGCGCCCTGCGGTGGCCGTACTGGACCGGCCACGTCGACCGGGGATGTGATCTGGAAGCCAAAGCCAGCCAGAGTCGTGGGGATGTTTTGGACAAGCATCGTTGCCGGCTGTCCGGCGAGCATTTTCAAGCGGTCGACCGCATACACGGGGTGAGCAGCTTCGTTGGTACCAATGTAGTAGGCATCCGGCCACACTGCGAATTTGGGATAATCGGGAAAAATAGCGCCCGGCGTGGGGAATTTATACACCGTCCAAGTGCTGTTCACGAGATCGTGGTCACTGGATACAAACATACAAAAGCCATGCACCCCGGCGCCGCCGCTGGTTTCGAAGTTGGTCAGTATCCAGCGGTTGGCGAATTGGTCATAGAGCGGGATGGGATCACCATCGCTGAGTTCACACCCCGAACCCGCTGGCGCATGGTCCCGCAATGAAAAAGGGGCTACAACTTGAGCACCGGTCTTGTCGTATATCGAAACGGCTGTTCCCAGTGCTGACGCTGTGCCATTGGTCATTTGAACAAAATGGTCCGGGCCGACCTCGCCCACTGTATCCGGTGGGCAGCAGGTATTGAAGTGCCCGGGTACGTTGACGTCTGGCGTGGTGAAGACTCTTTCGGCCTGCCTGGAATCCAACTGGAGTTCCAGCAAGGGGTCAATCTTTGGTGGCGTGAGTGGTCGCGGACGCAGCAAGGCATCGGGATTCGTAATCTGCCGCGGTGGAATCGGTTCTGCAACATCGCCCGCCGGTTGCCCCAGCTGCTGCAGTGATAAGTCGTACAGGGAACTGGTGATTTCAACTGGCGCTACCGGACCAATAACCAACGTCTCTTGCGCATAGGCCGCAAGCATCGTGAACAGCAATAGTGGCAGCGTCAGGCCCGTCCAAAGAAAAGTCGATTTTGCAGAATTCATCCAGATCTCCTTTGGGCACGGCAGATAGTGCTATGCCAGTTTAGTATTCTGAGCCTTCGGGTCGTTTGCGGCCCCTTTGGTCAATATTAGCCCAACGTCCGCTTCCGGGGGGAATTATGTTGAAAAACTCTGATTTGGCTTTCCGTCCCCGCGTTTCGGCAGGGTTTGGCTTTGTCGTTGTTGTCTACTTAGCGTAGTAGAAGATCGAGAGTTTTGCCGCGCATTTAACTTAATCCAGCTTTTATTAAGCAGTTTGCAATGTCCGGTTTAGATGGTGATCTCAACCGGTCGATGCAACACTTTAACTAGAACGCAGAAGATGGCGTGTATGCTGATGAATCAAAGGAGACGTCCAGGTCTTTACGGCGGCAGAGAAAGCGGAGCTGTGGGACCGCTGGAAGCGAGCAGGGGCGCAGAAGTCGACTGGGCGAGCGTTTGGCGAACCCTCATCGTCTGTTTATCACCAGTTGACGCCGCACGGGGGGATCGAGACCCCAGCAGAGAGGATTAACGCAGGTGTTGCATCGACCGGTTGAAATCGCAACCCGAAGCGGACGTTCGGCGACATCCCTTAACTGACGGGACTTGGCGAGTAACGGGCCGGGGAGTACCCTGTTTGAACAGCAAGAAACGCAAGGCTGAACATTCGTTTTCAATCACGGAGAAACAGACATGGGCGATAAGGGAAAGAAAGATAAAGGCAAAAAGGAACATCAGAAACAGGCTCAGCGTAGTCCAAAGGAAAAACGACAATTGAAAAGAGAAAAGAAGAATAAATCGATACGCACCGTTATGCCCCGTCAAGTTCCGATTGCAACGTAGTTGCTTGATGAAGACCTCAAAGGTGGTGCGCTCGCTACGTTCGCCGGGCCGCCATAAAGACCTCGATGTCTCCTTTGATTCATCAGCATACACGCCATCTTCTGCGTTCTAGTTAAAGTGTTGCGTCGACCGGTTGAGATCACCGACGCAAAGCGGCACTTCGGCAAGAATTTCTCGACCATCGAAGTCTGACCGGCAGCTTTTATCCGAAGCAGTCATTCAAATTGCTGGAAAAACCTTTCCGCGAAGGGCGGGAGTCGGTCGAGGCTGTGTGAAAACGCAAAACAACAAGAGCCCGTGGTAAATCGCATCGGCTCTTGCCATTTTCGGATACCGATATGGGCAATCAGAACCTGATCTAAGGGGCCTTTGTAGCCAATGTGGAGTGCTGTCCCATCGGCCACGAATTTCGGCGAGTTTTCACACAGGTGCGTCGGGAGACCGGCGAGGAGTAGGTGGTGCAAGTCCACTGCGATGAAGGTTTAGCGAACCACATCGGCCCCCGAGACGTGCGCCGTCATCCGCGAGGGTGTTGGCGAAGCGTCGGTAGGGGTACGTGCAGGCCAGCCATTGAGCCGCGATAGAAAACGCATCCCGGGTGCCGACGCTATCTGTGTAGCGGAATGCAAGACGACTGAGTGCGGTAACGCGAGTACTCAGCCGACCCGGCGTGGAGCCTTCCAACTCCAGCGTCGAACACGGCGCGACCGCATGCGAAGCACCCTGCGGGAGGTCAAGGTACAACTACGGCGCCGCATGCACGCCCCAATCCCCGAACAGGGACGATGCCTGAGGGCGGTGGTTTGTGGTTTCTTCGCCTACCACGCAGTGCCTACGAACTCGCGGGCGCTCGGGGCGTTCCGGCACGATGTTGTCGATCTTTGGCGGCGCACGCTTCGTCGACGCAGCCAAAAGGATCGTATGACGTGGGACCGGATGACGAAGCTTGCCGATGCCTGGCTGCCTCCTCCACGAATCTTTCATCCGTGGCCTGACCAGCGTTTTGCCGTCAACTACCCAAGGTAGGAGCCGAATGCTCGAATTGGGCACGTTCGGATCTGTGCGGGGGGTGCCCGGTAACGGGCGTCCCTACCGCGATCCTCGGTCGGTTCCTGTCGTCCTCATTTCGGGAACCGACTTCGTTCGAATCCAATCGTCCATAAAGTCGAGCACGCGTAGAGGCTATCGTCGCGGTCGGGCCTGCGTCTTACATTGGTTGATGACGAACTGGTGCTAAGCTTAGCTAACGACGAGATGCGCGCCGAAGAATAGTACAGGTAGTACGATCGCGGTTCGTAGCAAGAAGATTACGGCAAGGTCGGTAATGCTGAGTGGCAGGCTGGAGCGCAATATGATTACACCGAGTTCTGACATGAAGATGAGTTGGCAGACCGACAAACCAGCGAGGATGAAGCTTGTTATTTTGTTGTCGATACTGGACGCGACAATCGCAGGCATGTACTGATCCAGATAGCCTGAAAATAGCGCCGGCGCTGCCGCGGCTGCATCTGGTAGATGCGCGAACTCGAGCAGGGCGATGAACGGATAGCTCAACCAGGTGAATATTGGCGTATGAAAAGTGATCAAAGCGGCGATCGTGGCCAATGCCATCGCCGCGGCCATTACTGAAAACGCGAAAAACATCAAGTTCGTCACGCCAGTAACAAAGAAATCCCGGACTCCAGGTGCTGATTCAGCACGCTCCATGGCCCGTTCCCACGCTTCACGCAGTAGCGATCTTGAATCCTGCGTATTTGATGGCGTGCTTCCCCGCGAACCGGAGATGTAGGTATCTGCCTTGCGCGATAAGGGCGGCAACCTCGGGGTGATTAAAGCGGCAATCAGGCAGGCCAGCACGACAATGCCGTACCAAGAAATGAATAGTTGCTCGATGCCGGCAACAGATGCCACAACCAGGCAGAAAGGAATCGATACGATCGAAAAATTCGTTGCTATGACGCTTGCCTGACGGGCCGTGTAGTTGCCATGATCGTACTGCCTGATCGTGATCAACAAACCGATCGACGATGCCCCAACGAAGGACGTCACCGCATCAATGGCTGAACGTCCAGGTAACTGAAACACTCTGCGAAATACAGGGCGAGCCAGTGTGCCCGCGAACTCCATGAATCCGAAGTCAGTTAACAATGGCAGTAACAGACATGCACTAATGTAGACGGAGAGCGCATTGACTCCGATACCGACGAAGACGGCGCCGCCGATTTCTCCGGACGTCAGCAGCTCTGGTCCAATCTGGAAAAGGTAAATAAGGCCGAAGATCGTGCCGACAAGTCTCAGGGTTAGCCAGATGAATGGCACGTCGAATAAGTCTTTCAACATGGCGTGTCGGTGAATCCAGCCTGTGCTGAGCATCGTACCCAGCACCGTCAGTATGCTCGTAGTCACCAGGAGCCCGACCACGATGTGTAAGCCGTAAGCGCCCATCAGGTCCTTGATCCAACCAGTAACAATGCCGATTCCGATAGTGAGGTTGCCATCCCAACGGATCGGCGTTAAGAAAATCAGCACGCCAAGAAACGATGGCAGCAAGAATCGCAGTTTGTTTTTAATCATCCGAGTACAGTCTTCGGTCAGAATTCCAGCAGGACACGCTCTAGCCTTTCTTTGTCGTCGACCTTACTCATTGAATCTTAGCCGCAATTAAGCAATGACATACAGCTATCGAACGACACACGATAATGATTTGTCAGACCAAACCCGGGCCAGTCCTCAGACCAGACGTTTAACAAAGATCTTTCGCGGCCGAATTTTGACAGGCGGCATTTGCGCATGAAGTAGTTATGCAAACTGGTAAAAAGATGTTGCCGCAAAGGGCACGAAACGGCCACATGCAGACTTCGGCAGACACGTATGCTGTTCCCGGAACCGCCAACCTTGTTATGGCGTCGTGAAGACCAGGCTGCAGCAGGTAACCGCACCTTCGGCCTTTTGCACTTCGGATACGTTGACAGGTACGACAACGATGTCGCGCGCCAACAGTTTTTCCATGGTGCGTGGATACGAGGAAGAATAAATTAAGCTTTGCGCTACGAGAAGTGCGTTGGCCGCGTGCGCTTCGTCCTTGTCGACATCAATCAGTTCGTAATCCGCGAAAGCGGACTTGCTGATCAAGTCCGGATTGATCAGAAGCGTGCCGGGCGCAACTACTGAAACGGCAGACTTCAAGTGCAGGCACTTCGTCGTTTCCACTATCGTCACGGAATATCCGTAGTCCGCAACGATGTTACGCAACTGTTCGATGCCGCTTTGATTGGATCGTGTGGAGAGTCCGGCATAGATGCCTTTGTCAACGCGGAGCAGGTCACCGCCATCCAGAGTACCGGGCGGCTGGATTGACGCAAGCGCCCGATATTGCTGCAAAACGCCCTCAACACCTGCGACTTCCGGCCGTCTTGATGCAGCCCCTGGCCGACATAACACCGCGATCTCATCCAGAACTATCGCGGTGTCCTCGATAAACACGGAATCCGCCTGACCTGGTTCCGTCGGTACGATGACGATCGCGCAGCCCAGCGAAGACAACGCCGACTGATACTGCTGATGTTGTTCCGATGCGAGGTCAGTGTCGATCCTGATTCTGGATAAAAAAGTCAATTCGCAGCTGCCCATGGCAGCATTTACCTCGCGTGTAACAGCAGTCAGCACGGTACGGTCTTCCTTGTGTTTTCGGCAGGACTCAGTTTCGGCCAGAACATGCGCAATCGCAATTCCCGTCAGACAGGAAACTCTCTCTGACCCGGTTGCCAGTGAGCGAGGCTGACATGTGCGGAGCCGACTCCCAATGACCGGACCCATTTTGCGGCAGCATCCAGCGTAACCCAGGTCTTGATTTTTCCCTTTTGTGTTTCCGCAGTAACGGGGCCATTCGGCGTGTTAGCCTCGATGTGAAAGCGGGCGCCGTTGGCGATGATGCTGATTTTCTTGATGGCGCCTGCGGCAACCATCGTCTTGAGCATTTTTTCATCCATCTTTTTTCTCGGGGAACAGGTCGCTCTGTTCAGGAATGGTGATGCCGGCTTCGTCGCAATGTCGCCGGATTAGCATCTCAACCATGTTGGCGATGCTGCGGTGGTCTCTGTCGGCGGCCTCCCGGACCGCTTCCTTGACGCCCGGGTCGATACGCAGATTTAGCGTGGCTATCTTGGTTTTGGGCATGGTCTTGGGAAAATCGAATGTAACGCGAATGTAACGCAGATTGCGTTAACAGTCCATAGCGCTCGACGCCGCAGGAGCAGGTGGGGGTTTCTTTGGGCCGCAAAATCATGCTCCTGCCCCAAAATCTGGGCTGTATCAAGGGACGGGTGCGCAATGCAGTGCCTGTGACGATCATGCAGTATTGTCTGGGTATGAAGCGCCTGCCCCTGTTCATATTGGTTTCCTTCCTAGGTGCCTGTGTCTCCGCCGAGGACGGTGCGCACAATATTCTCGCGGAGAACATTGCTGCGTTACCGATGCCGGTCTCGAACAACGCGGTGACGACGGTTACCAGAGAGGGTCGGCAATATGTTGTGAGCTTTGCTGGTCTTGGTCAGGGGCGCGGTCATGAGGATACGTTGTCGGTCACGCTCGTGCTGGATTCGGAAAGCGGTCGCTGGCGCGAGTTTGCGCCGCTGCCGGGCGGTGTGGGGAGGCTTGCATCTGTGGCGGCTTCCGTCGGTGGACTCGCTTATGTGTTTGGCGGTTATACGGTGGCCGAGGATGGGACGGAGGTGTCGACGCCGTGGGTGCATGCGTTTGATCCCGTGACGGAGGAGTTTTTTGATTTACAGCCGATGCCGGTGCCGGTGGACGATGCCGTTTCGGTCACGTATCTGGATCGTTACATCTATCTCATCAGTGGCTGGCACGATCTGGGTAACGTTAATCTGGTGCAGCGCTACGATACTTCAACGGATACCTGGGTACAGGCGACACCGATACCCGGGCAGGCGTTGTTCGGTCACGCGGGCGGCATCGTCGGGAATAAGATTGTCTATTGCGATGGCGTAGTGGTGCGGCCTCATGCTGATCGCCGGCGGGACTTTGTGGCGAGCGACGAGTGTTTATTCGGCACTATCGACGAAGAAGACAGCCGCGGGATCGACTGGCGTCGTCTGGATCCGCATCCCGGTCTGCCGCGCTATCGGATGGCGGCCGCCGGTATTGATTCTTTGCATGCGGTGCTGTTCATCGGCGGCAGCGAGAATCCCTATAACTACGACGGCATCGGTTATGACGGTAAGCCTTCCGAACCAGCTTCGGATGCACTGCTTTTCGATCTGTTGTCGCTTTCATGGCTGGTCGTGCCGCTTGCTACTCCGCCGACGATGGATCATCGTGGTTTGGTGCCGTTTGGCGATCGCTGGATGACGGTGGGCGGCATGCTGGCGGGTCAGCAAGTCACCGATCAGGTGGTGGGATATACGGTGGAGCAGGGGCACGGGGGCTGATATGTTTTTCAGGCTTCCTGTTGTCTGGTCCACGCACGCTCTGGCGTCTAAGGGCGATGAAAGTTCATGATATATATCATAGTGTTAGTAGTACTAACTAGAAAATAGATAAACAATGATACTGACGATCGCTGCACTGCCCTTGTGAAGAAAGCGAACATTGGAGCGGCTTTCGGCATGGCTTTCGCGCAGCCTGATACTCATCGGCGGTTGATGTGCGACGAACGGAACGTATGACGGGTCAAAGCGTCTTTTAAGGCAGCTGATTCGAGCATATAGTGGGTCGGCATTCTCCAGTTCGCACGACAGCCGCTGTAGACTCCAATGGGTGTCGTCATTCAATTTGCTCAAGGAATCCAGGCATATGATTTCATTCCAGGTCAATTCAAAGCCTGCCTCGTTCGAGGGAGACAGGAATACGCCGTTGCTGTGGGTATTGCGTGATCACCTCAGGCTGACGGGCGCCAAGTATGGTTGTGGCATCGGTCAATGCGGCGCCTGTACGGTACACATCGACGGCCACGCACAGCGCTCCTGCATTACTCCGGTATCAGCCATTGAAGGTCAGTCGATTACGACCATCGAGGGGCTCGCCGGTGCTGATGGCGAACTCCACCCGGTTCAGAAGGCCTGGCTTGAAATAGACGTGCCGCAATGCGGCTACTGCCAGGCCGGGCAAATCATGGCCACGGCAGATTTTCTGAAAAAGCATCCGAGGCCCAGTGACCAGGACATCGACAAGAACATGACCAATATCTGCCGCTGCGGGACTTATGTGCGCATTCGCACTGCGATCCACCGGGCCGCAGAACTTGCTGCGTCGGGAGAATGAGCATGTCAGTCACCAATGCAGAAAAGGGGTTGGAGCGTATTGACGTCAGTCGCAGGCGATTCGTCGTAGCGGGCACAAGCATCGCCGGCGGTTTCGTATTGGGTTTGCCGGCAATCGGGTTGGCGAATGATGTTGGCGGTGGCGAGGCGGACAGTGAACGTCAGATCGGGTTTTTCATTGAGATAGCAGCCGATGGCAGCGTGATCATTGGCAGCAACCAGCCTGAAATCGGCCAGGGTGTGCGCACCGCGTTGCCGATGCTGGTGGCCGAGGAACTGGACGTCGAGTGGTCGAAAGTCAGCGTCAGGCAGATGCCACTGGGGATCGTCAAAACAGCGGATGGTTATGCCTGGAAATACGGTGGTCAGGGTGTCGGTGGCAGCACCGGTTTAACCGACAACTGGGACTTTATGCGCGAGGTCGGGGCAACGGCGCGCCAGCAACTGATCAGGGCAGCGGCCGCACGCTTGAATGTCCCGGTATCGAGTTGCAGTACCAGTCCGGGTTACGTGGTCTGCAGTTCCCTTGATGCGAAGATTCCCTACGGTGACCTGGTGGCTGCAGCGGCACGACTGGACCTGCCCGCGGAAAGTCCGCCGCTAAAAGACATGAAGCAGTACCGGATTGTCGGCAAGCGGCAAAAAACGATAGACGCTATGGATATCATCACCGGCAAGGCGCGCTACGGTATCGATACCCGGGAAGCCGGCATGCGCTATGCCGTGATTGCCCGTTCTCCTTATCTCAATGGACGCGCCCGTTCATTCAACGATACCGAAGCACGCAAGGTCGATGGCGTACTCGATGTCTTCAAAATCGATGGCCCCGAACCCGGCGAACCCTACCTCATACTCGCCAGTGGGGTGGCAATCGTAGCTACCTCGACCTGGGCGGCGATCAAGGGCCGGCAAGCACTGCAGATCGACTGGGATCCGGGCCCGAATGCAACAGACAACAGCGATGCTTTCTGGCAGCAGAATCGCGAGATGTTGAAATCGACAGGGCAGGTGGTAGTCGACGATGGCGAGTTTGACAAGGCCATGTCAGAGGCTGACAAGGTCATCGAGCGACACTATCAGGTGCCGTTTGTGTCGCATCAACCACTGGAACCGCAGAACTGTTACGCCCATGTGCAGGAGGACCGATGTCATGTCATCGCGCCGACGCAGATGCCGAGCGGTGCTTCCCGAGCCGCGGCCGCGGTGACCGGATTACCGCGAGAAAATATCCACGTCGACATGACTCGCGTGGGTGGCGGGTTCGGCCGCAGGCTGACCAATGACTATGTCGCCGAAGCCTGCATGATTTCGCAGAAGACCGGCTGGCCGATCAAGCTGCAATGGACACGTGAAGACGATGTCAAACATGACTTTTACCGGCCGGCCGGTTTGCACGGGATGCGCGCGGGTGTGGATGATAAAGGCAAGGTCATCGCCTGGACGCAGCGTCTGGTTAGCGCCAGCAAGTATTACCGTCGTCCCAACATGACGGATGAGCGTTTGTGGCAAGCCGAACTTTACCCGGACGATTTCCCGAGAAAAATAGTCGAGAACTTCAGGCTGGAATATTTTCATAACCCGATCGGGCTTCCCAGGGGTTCGTGGCGCGCCCCGGCGCACACCGCCAATGCATTCGTCATTCAGAGTTTTCTCGATGAAATCGCTGTCGAGACCGGCCAGGATCCGTTGCAGCTGCGTATCGATATGCTGGGAGAAGAGCGGGAAATGAAATATGCCAACCATGGCGGTCCCACATTCAATCCTGGAAGACTCGTGCGACTGATTAAATTTGTCGCCGAGCGCGTCGATTACCAGAAACAGCGGCCGGACGGACGCGGTGTCGGTCTTGCCACCCACTTTACCTTCGGCGGATACACCGCGCATGCCTTCGAAGTTTCGGTGAGCCGGCAGGGGCACCTACAGATCGAGCGCATCGTGGCGGCAATCGATTGTGGTTTTGCCGTCAACCCGCAGGCGGTTGAAGCACAATTGCAGGGCGGCACGATCGATGGCATCAGTACAGCACTGGGCCTGGAAATCACGGTGAAAGACGGCCAGGTGCAGCAGAGCAATTTCCACGATTATCCGCTAATGCGGATTGCCGCGGTGCCCAGCCTCTTCGAAGCGCATATATTGCCGTATAACGACACGCCTACCGGAGTTGGTGAAATAGGTCTTCCTTCTGCAGCCCCGGCGCTCGCCAACGCAATTTTTGCCGCGAGCGGCACACGGCTGCGGCGCCTGCCCATCGGAGACCAGTTGCAAAAAGCCATGGCAGGCTGAATCCAGGACCGGCTGGCTGTCGTAAGGGCTACGTACAAGTCCTCATTTCAAAGGCGGGTTCCATGGCCTAAGAAGTAGGGTTAATGCCCAGCGCAGCGTCGGAACTTTATGAGAGGGCCGTCCTCGGACGGCCGTTGGTGACACTCCTTGTCGTCGGCGTTATTACTATAGCTTGCGGTTGGTTCGCCAAGGACTTCGGGCTCGATGCGACGACCGATTCGCTGACGCTGGAGCGGGACGAGGACCTCACTTACTACCGCTCGATTCGGGCACGCTATGAGTCCGATGATTTTCTCATCGTTACCTTCACACCGTCGGAAGATTTATTCAGCGATCAGGTTCTTGCCGATCTCAAACAGTTGCGTGATGCTCTGGCTGCAGTGCCGGGGGTCGAGTCCGTTGTCAGTATCCTGGACGTACCGCTGATCCGGAGCCCGCCGGTCGATCTTCAGGATCTGGGCGCAGGCGTAAGGACGCTGGAAGACGAGGAAACCGACCGCGGCATGGCTCGTGAAGAGCTGTTGACGAGCGCCCTCTATCAGAACCTGATAATCAGTACCGATGCCGGAACGACGTCGATGCGGGTCGATTTCGAACAGGACGAGGAATTCCGGCAGCTCTTTTACTGGCGTAACAGTCTGCGTGAGAAACGTCTGGTCAGCGAGTTGACTGCCGATGAAGAAGCAGAACTCGAAGACGCAAGCGACCGTTTTCAGGCTTACAGTCAGCGTGCTCGGGCCAGGGAGCAGCAGCAGATCGCGGCGATCAGGGCTGTGTTGGCCGAGCGCAGCCATCTGGGAAATATGCATCTTGGCGGAGTACGGATGATCGTCTCCGATTCAATCGACTTCATTCGCCACGATCTGCTCGTCTTCGGCTTCGCCGTTCTGGTCTTCCTCGTGGTTATTTTGACGATAGCTTTTCGAAAACCACGATGGGTCGTATTGCCGCTCGTCACCTGTCTTGCGACGTGCACCATCATGCTTGGGCTGCTCGGTTTCATGGGCTGGCGGGTGACCGTCGTTTCATCGAACTTCGTCTCGTTGATGTTGATTCTCTGCCTGGCGCTGACGCTGCACATCATCGTACGGTATCGCGAGATACATGCGGCACAACCTGACACAGACTCGATCACGCTCGTAAGGACGACGGTGCGGAAGATAGTCGTTCCCTGCTTTTACACGGCGTTGACGACAATGGTGGCGTTCGGCTCTCTGGTTGTCAGCAACATTGAACCGGTTATCGATTTCGGCTGGATGATGGTGATGGGTGTCGCTATCGCGTTCATCCTGTCATTTACGTTGTTCCCGGCGGCGCTCGTGATGCTCGAGCCGGGCAAACCCAGATCGCGAAAAGACCTTACGGCGGCGATAACAGCATTTTTTGCGAGGCTGATCACGCGACATAGCAAGGCGACCATCCTGGCCTTTGCCGTAGTTGCGGTTATCTGTATTTCGGGAGTTGCCAGGCTGACCGTCGAAAACCGTTTCATAGATTATTACCGCAAGACGACTGAAATCTATCAGGGTATGGAATTGATCGACAGGGAACTCGGTGGAACGACGCCCCTGGAGATCATCATCGATGCACCGGTGGCGGAAAGCACCGAAGATGACGAACTCGGAGTTGAAAACGAGTTTGAGGAGGAGTTCGAGGACTTTTACTCGGATGACTCAGAAGCCGAGGCGGGAATTACGGCGACGAGCTACTGGTTCAACAACCGGCGAATTCCGGAAGTACGCGCGATACACGATTACCTGGACAGCCTGCCCGAAACCGGGAAAGTCCTGTCTATTGGCACGGCAACGGAAGTCCTGGAGCAACTCGATCCGGACATACTGCAGGACAACTGGGGCCTGTCCATCGTTTATCGGAAGTTGCCCGAAGATGTAAAAGACATCTTGTTTTCGCCATATCTTTCGGATGACGGTCAGCAACTGAGGTTCAGCATACGGGTGTTCGAGTCGGATCCGACGTTGCGACGAGCAGACTTAATCGATGAAATCCGCCGCTATCTGATCGATGAAATGAATCTCGCGGACGATCAGGTACATGTGAGCGGCATACTCGTACTTTATAACAACATGCTGCAAAGCCTGTTTCGCTCGCAAATCCTGACACTGGGGGTCGTCTTTTTTGCGATAGCGCTGACCTTTCTTGTACTGTTTCGCTCGATCAGGATCGCCGTCATCGCGATTATTCCAAATATACTCGCAGCGGGGATCGTACTGGGCGTAATGGGCTGGTCTGGTATTCCCCTCGATATCATGACTATTACGATCGCAGCCATCACGATCGGCATCGGCGTGGACAACTCAATCCATTATGTCCATCGTTTCGATGCGGAATTCGCGGTGGATCGCGATTACTGGGCGGCGATCAAGCGCAGTCACGCAACAATCGGCCGTGCAATGTATTACACCAGCGTTACGATCATGCTCGGCTTTTCGATCCTTGCATTGTCCCGATTCGTGCCAACCATTTATTTCGGCCTGCTTACAGGACTCGCGATGTTGGTTGCGCTGCTCGCGAATCTGGCATTGCTGCCTGTGCTTATTGCGACATTCCACGTAGAAGGGCATCTGACCGCTGCTGATCGATAAGCATACCCTTGTCACGAACATGGACGACCAAAACCGGGGTGCAACCGACGTTTTCACGTATATTGAAAACCTGGTATCTGGCGGTAGTTTTCATCAGGAGGCTAGCAATCACATGGACAGATTCCTCGAAGCAGCCATAGAAGAAGCGCGTAAGGGGCAGGGTGCTGGTGGTGTTCCTATCGGTTCGGTGCTGGTCATCGACGACCGGATTGTCGGCAGCGGACACAACCAGCGCATTCAGAAAGGTAGTGCGGTGTTGCATGCCGAGATGGACTGCCTCGAAAACGCAGGCCGGCTGACGGCGTCGGACTACCGGCGCGCGGTATTGTATTCCACCTTGTCACCCTGCGACATGTGCAGCGGCGCAATCCTGCTGTACGGGATTCCCAAAGTCGTCGTCGGTGAGAACAGGACGTTTCAGGGACCCGAGGATTACCTGCGCTCCAAGGGTGTGGAGCTCGAGATTGTCGACAACGGTGAATGCCGGCAACTGATGCAGGACTTCATTGCGGCGAATCCGTCACTCTGGAATGAGGACATCGGCGAACGCTAGCTGGAAGTATTGGAATTTTTGCTCCGTCGCATATTCGCAAGGGATAGCTTGCCATTTTGTCTGGCCTGGCTGAGTTGTCTGCGGCGATGATCAATCCTTGACGAAGAAGCGAGCGGGGCGCTTGTCGAGAAACGCAGAAATGCCTTCGGCAGCATTCCGGTGACTCGCCGATTTCACGATCTGTCTGGCTTCGAGTTCCATCTGCGTTTCCAGTGACTCTGATCCGCTGTTGAGAAGCAGTCGTTTTGTCGCACCAAACACTTCCGTTGGACCATTCGCAAAGCTCTCCGCGGCTTTTTTGGCATTGTCGATCAGATCCGGGTTGTCGACGACTTCGTTAACGAGGCCTATTTTTTGAGCCTCCTCTGCTTCTACACGGCGGTTTGTGAGCATGAGTTCTTTGGCCAGGGGCCAACCTATCCGGCGTGGCAGTGTGTAGGTAGATCCGCCGTCGGGGACCAGGCCCACAGCCGTGTAGCCGAGCGTGAACGACGACGATCTGGCCGCGATGATCAAGTCACCGGCGAGGGCAATACTCACGCCGGCCCCGCCAGTGCGGCCGTTTACAGCAACGACCAAAGGCGCATCCATACGCATAAGATGCGACATTGCCGCGTGCAGGTTGGTTACGACCTCCTGGATATACTGCGGTTTGCGAGTATCTGCGGATCGAAATGCGTTGAGATCTCCGCCCACGCAAAAGAAGTCTCCCGTCCCTGTCAGGATGGCTGCGCGAATGTCCGGGTCTGTATCGCATGTAAATGCTGCCTGCGCCAGTTCCTGCGCCATCGCCTTATCGAGCGCGTTTGCATGTTGTGGACGATTGATCGTGATAGTTGCAATGTTGTCTGAGATGTTGAAGAGAACCGAGTTGCCCATTTGTCTGGCTCCTGTTGTAGGCTCTTGTTAATCTTAGTCGCTTCAGACTTCAAATACAGATACAAAAGAGCCACAAAACTGGCGGACAGATGTGGCCGTTTGCCTGGTTACGCGATGAGTCTTTACGAGACTTTGGCCCAGCAGATCGGGTCAATGATCGTCACTCGGTCACTTCGATATGGCGACAAACTGCCGTCCGTGCGCGCTCTCAGCAAGTCGCGCGGCGTGAGTTCTACGACCGTCCTCGAAAAACAGCGGCGTAGGTCGCGCACGGCAATGCCAGATCGGCACCTGCCTCGTCGCAAAGCCGAGTGAATCACATGCCTCCCCATGTCCTGTAAATCGGCATCGCAGTGACGTCGGCATTGAGCAAACTTCTTGTCCGAAAGCGTTTCGTATATGCTGCTGAGACTTTATGACGTCCAATTCCGACAACACGATTAGGTTTTACTTTGACTACGTTTCGCCATTCGCTTATCTGGCCTGGACACAACTACCGCGCCTGGTTGGGGCTTTCGGCATTACCATAGAGCCGGTACCGGTCTTGTTTGCCGGTCTGCTCGAAGCACACGGGAATGTCGGCCCTGCAGAGATTCCGGCCAAACGAGCGTGGATGATCGAGAATGTGCTGCAGACTGCAACGCTGCTCGAAGTACCGATCAGCCCCCCTGCATTTCATCCGTTCAATCCGCTGCTGGCGCTCCGAATAACCGCGTCGTCCCCGATCGGCTCGGAGCAGGCACAGATTATCGATGCCTGCTTTCGTGGAGCCTGGCAGGAATCCGTGCATATTTCTGAGCCCGATGCTCTTGAATCATTGTTAGATGGCAACGGAGTCGACGGTGCATCGGCCATTCAGCGCGGCATGAGCACAAATGCCAAAGACTTTCTTCGCCAAAATACAAATGGCGCCGTCGCGGCGGGCGTGTTTGGCGTACCGTCTTTCATATTTGGCGAGCAGCTGTTTTGGGGTCTCAGCGACCTGGCGATCATCGAAGCAAAACTGGGCGGCGAAGACACGCTGGATCAAGATACCTCGAAGAGTTGGAATAAGAATGTTCGTCCTTCCGCCAGGCGAAAAGGCTGGAAAAGTTGATGACATGTTTGATGCGGCAAGCACCTACCGAATCGGGACACCCATCAATTCCGACAATTAGTTTCTCCGCGAAAGTTACAGAAACAAGTTCGCGTGAATGATGGGTGTCCCTATTCTTGACCGCAATTTCTTCTTGGCCGATATGATTCATAACTGCATCTCCTCCGGTGGAGATTCTTGCAGTATCAAAGCCGGCTTTCGCAATCAGTCGATTGCGAAAGCCTTGCGATGATACGGGTAGCGAACAAGCGTCAGCTGATGCCAGCGAGAATCCCAGGTAATTGCGTGTCTGTTATCACCCGGAAACTTCGGCAATCCTGAATTTCACGGGTGTGTCATCGTCTTGTGCAACACAATACGAAGCGTATTGCCTGGCTGCGGTTTCATCAGAATCGGTGAACACGGACGTATCGATCGTAAACACATATCCGATGCCTGTTTGTTTTTTCAGGACGACCATATGTCGAACGATGCTTGCGTCTTCGTAGTTCGCACGCTCTGCAACTTCGGCAATACAGGACTTGATTTCACTGGCATACGCTAATTTGCCGATGCCGGATGCCGCGGCAGTCCCGGCGAAGAAGAGCAGGGTGATTGCTGTTGCAGCTGTCAGTACTTGCGGTCGGTTAATCATCTTGAGTACTCCTTAGGTGTCTTTGGATAAGTGGCCAAGGGCCGGGGAATAAAAGCAGAATGTTCGTTCTGCTTTGGTCAAAAAAAGGCGGGCGTTTGAGCTTGCCGTTTGATTTATCAGAATGATCGTTCTGTTCATGTTAAAAAAAATCAGCCGGTTAGTGATGCCATCGTGTTGTCGACAAAATTATCGAGTGTCGTTCGCGGAAACCCCGCCCGTGCCAGGACTGCGAGGCCGAATATTGCGCCGGTCAGGAATTCGCCGGCTGAGCTGACGTCGAGATCACCTTTGACCTCACCGTTTTTTTTCGCTGACTCGAGCCCAATCGCGAAGGCTTTGGACATGCGGTGCAAAAACTTCTGCAGGACAGCTTCGATCTCATGATCATGAGGGGCCAGCTCCATTGCCGTGTGGCACAGCATGCAGCCGCGATTCTCACCGCCACTGCACATCGCATCGATGCGTTCGTTGAAAATTGCCCGGATGTGATCCAGCGAAGCGTCCGGCTCCAGAAGACGCAGGTACGATTGCCTGCCCATGCCGTCTGCATATCGTTCGAGGGCCTGTTCGAAAAGCTCCCGTTTATTGCCGAAAGTTCCATAAAGCCCGTAGCGGCTGACCCCTGTCGCGCGCACGATGTCATCCATCGAGGTTTCCGAGTACCCCTTCGAGGAAAACAGATCGACCGTCCTCGACAGGGCGGTTGATGGATCGAATGCTCGGGTCTTGACCATGCGAAACAGAATATCCGTTCTGTTATACCGTGTCAAGTACGGAATCCAGACTCGAAACTCTCCCTGATACGGCTGCGCCAGAAATGGCTGGGCCCGCGCACGCGTATTCGGGGTCTGTGGCTCACCGGCCAGGACGTACTGGCCGCCGGCGTGACCGGTGCCATGATGGCTGGCATGCTGACAACGATTGCGATGGTCGGCATTCGCCGGATGACACCGCTCATGAAGCGAATATTTTCCTGATGCCGGTGTTCAGTTTATAAGCTCTACGGAGGAAAGGCTGCTTACATACCAGGCATCGCCCACAGTTCCCGCAAGTCGGCCGGCAGGGCATGCCGAACCTGCTTGAGTTCACCGCCGGGAATCTCGCTTTCGAGCGTTTCAAATACCGAACTGACCGCTTTTTCCAGCTGTGTGTCGTCGAGCGTGGGTACCTCGCTGCGGACCTGCTCCAGGAACGGTTCCTTGCGGTGGTAACGCTTCGGTTTGTCTTGCGGGTGCCAACCCTCATAGTAAAAGCCACGTACCAGCATCGGCAGCTGGGCGCCGAGCTGCACTGCTTCATTGGGTGGCAAGCGGTCACGCAGCGCGTGCAAGACCCCTCTGAGGACCATGTATGAGCGCTGCATATCCGGTGAACCCATGCTACTGGCAACTCCACTTATCCAATGCATGGTCTTTTGTTCGGTCTTGTCGAATACTGATACCTTTGACACTGGGCTAACCCTCCGTGAGCGGACGCAATGATCGTCCTCTGCCTAAGCCACAATTGATCGTTTCACGATTTTCGTCTGTTGAAAATTCGTAGATACCGCAGACACTGCAGCCGGATGGATCAAAACATTGCGTACGGGCGTCCGGCGATTTCTGGCCAAAGTGCGTAAATCAGGGAAAACCACGATGGAAATCCAGGGGCATTGGACTAACTTTAAGTCTTGAATCACTGCTGTCACGTTGTGGCAGATGTGATTCGGTGGAACTGGAGTTGAATGATGCCCAATGAACTCTACCCAATACGCGGCCAATGGTACGCACATCTCAAAAAGGGGCAGCGGTTCTTTATCTCGGCCATCGATGAAGATGGCGGTACCGTGGAGATTCAGCACTTCGATGGAGACCTGGAAGAAGCGACGTTTGAGGAATGGCGTGAGCTCGACATCGAACTGAGTGTCGCCCCCGAGAATTGGGCCGGTGCGCTCGATGTTGGCGAATGGGACGATCTCGGAACCGAAGTCACAGATACCAGCGCGGCAGACTGGAATGAACCGCAAAACGACCTGCATCCCCTGCAACGGCAGGGCGTACTCCCTGGCAAAGAATCGCCGGACGACGCCTATGGCGAGGGCTATATGGAGGAGGAAACGCTGGAGTAAGCTGCGCAGGACTGACCGCAAGGAAAAGGTGTCAGATTTAGTCTTGCGCGCTGCGAAAATAGATCCGACCCTTTTTCCCTGGCACTGCTTTTCTTATGTAAAGGGACTGTCGCCATTTCCCTGCATCCGGGACCAAAAACTGACAGTTTTGGTCACCCGGTGACCTTGTCGCCTGGATTGCCGGTAGATACATTTACGTGTAATTTCATTAACTTATCGGTACTTTCTCAATCAGTTTGTAGTTGGCACAGCCCTTGCACTTATAAATGTAGGGCGCCCGATATCGATGCCTTGAGACGCCTCTGGAACACCGATAACCACAGGCATGTGGAGGATAAGATGATGAGCAACGAAGTGGTTCAGGACTGGACAGACAGCACGGTACTGCTGAAATTCGGCGAACATAAAGACGTACGCTACAAGGTCTACTGGGACGGTGCCAAGCTCTTGCAGGAAATCAAGGATCCCGATGATTCTCCTATTCGCACACTCGAGCTGCCGCCGGGGCTGCTCATGGAAAAGCAAAGTTACGAGGTATTGCTGCGCTACGTGCTGCTCGATGTCTTAGCCGGCGGTGCCAAAGCGTAATCGCGGCCCGCCCCCTTAATTCGGGCCCTGCCAACGGGGATACCGATCGTCTTTGGGAGCAAGGTACCGGTGTTCGGTTCCTCAGCTTATGGAGAGAGCGGTCATAAGGTTTTACGGCCGGCCCATAAGTGAACGCCTGACGCATTCATCCACAACTCCATTCCGAAGGAACCGTCCTTAGCGCTACGGCCCGTGGCGGATTATTCAGACACCCCAGGTTCCTCGGGTTCCGACGGCGGGAGGGGCTCCGGCTCGATATCAGGCGGCTCTTTGAGCGCCTGAGCCTCGTCCTTGGAAATCGGATAGAACTTTCCCAGGCCGCAAGACGGTCCCGACGAGAGGCCCACGCCCTGGTTGTACAACACGGTGATGGTGTCGATTTCGCATAAGCGGGAAATTGTCGTGCTATAACTGAATCGCTCCTCACGGGCCAATCCCGAGCAACGACGAGGCAGGTAATTGCGGTAAATCACACCATTGCGCATATAGAAAAGAATGGTCTGATCATCGATAACCTCGGTCCTGGATACGGTTCTCATGTTCACACATCGCTCTCCACCTTCCTCGGGGGGATCATCCGCAAGAGCAGAGGCGAACGGCGATAAGCTCAGGACGAGACATGCTGCTGTCGGAATAAAAACGCGTTTATGCATCATCGATCTCAGCCCTCAAAGCAAACATAACGCTTCGTTCGTCTTTTGACCACAGGCCAGGGAAGGAGTTCGTAAGTACAATCCGTAAGCAAGTCCATTGAACAGTGGAGAGGCGAGTGGAAAAGGCGTCAGATCCATTTTCGCCCCTTTTTGCTTCGAAATAAATCTGACGACTTTTCTACCAGGCCGGGCACGTCAACCACGAAGCCCTCGCGCACAACAGCGGCTACGATTATCTGTCCTCTGACGATGCACTTGAGACTGCCTGAATCCTGTCAACCCCCTGAAGGTTCAGGCATTGTGTGGGCCGGGCGAATGCCCGGCCCTTTTTCGTACTCGGAGCCTATTACTTGACCTTGGCGCGCGGGTCGAGTGTACCGACATCCTGGACGTCAACGACGAATTCGTACGTTGTACCTGGTGTCGTATCCGGCAGTTCTTTCACACATGCAGTAAGCATATGATCGGCGGCGTCATTGTACGTGCCGGAGATGGCATTCCCAGACGCAGTCCCAGCCGTATCGATCCAGTCATTGTGGCCCGGAGGTTCGGCAGGAGACATCCCCGTGATCGTGACTTTCTTTCCCTTGTAGTCGTCACCACTGACAGACTTTCCGATTTTCACTGGCCGCAGAATGAATCGCCACTCCGTTTGGTCGCTAATTATCGAAAGCGGAATGACAACGAGCTTAGAGTCGCCGTAAGCGATATAGGTTACTGTGTAGCCGTCTACGGTGCCGCCGCAAACGGCGCTGGGTATGATTTTCGAGCGAAATTTTCCATCAGCGCAGCCGGCAAAAAGAGCTGTGATAAGGAGAATTGTCAGTGTTCTTCGCATTATTTCCTCCCCCAGAACCAGATGATTCTGTGGTGCGCCACGGTTATGAGTTTGTTTTTAAAGACATTGATGGCGTTCCCCTAAGCATAGCTGGTTCGTAGCGCATGTACAGTTTTTCCTATATGCGTTCCAGAATTGCGTTGAATCGCGGATGATTGTGGTAAAGGTGTCCGGAAAAGGGTGTCAGGTTTATTTTTGTCGGAAAACAATGAGAAAAGGTGTCAGGTTTATTTTTGCAACAGCAAGGGGGAACATAAACCTGACACCTTTTCTGCTGAAGTTTCAGGCATTATGCGGGCCGGGCGAATGCCCGGCCCTTTTTCGTACTCAGAGCCTACTACTTGACCTTGGCGCGTGGGTCGAGTGAACCGGTTTTGGTGATGTCAATATTGTAGTAGTAGTTACCGTCCGCCTGCTCGGGTGGTACGCAAATGATGAGTTCGTGGTGTGGCGCCGGGGTTGTATCATAAGTCCCGACTGCGCTGAGCCAGACAGACGCCGAGTCTTTTCCGCTGATAGTTACAGTCTCGGTCTCATAATCTATACCCGGACGATTATTCAGATCGTTTTTGGGATGTAGCCGGATCGCGAAGATTTCACCTTTTTTGAGATTTACTACCCCAGCTGTTCTGACTTCGAAATTACCGTAAAAGAGAATCACATGTGTGCCGCCGGTGTCGTCGCAATCATCCAACAAAGCGCGTGATGAATTGAATGAAGCTTTAGCGTCAAATAGACCTTCTCCAGCACCTTCCGGGGCACCGTTTGCTTTGCAACCCGTTATCAGAATTGTGGCAAGGAGCATCAATATTACTTTTTGCATTGTGTCCTCCCCCAGAACCAGGTGATTCTGTGGCGCGCCACGGTTATGAGTTTGTTTTTAAAGACATTGATGGCGCTCCCCTAAGCATAGCTGGTTTGCAGCGCATGTAAAGTTTTGCCTATATGCGTTCCAGAATTGCGTTGAATCGCGGATGATTGCGTATTGAGGCCAGATGCGGTTCCGCCGCCATCATCTGCAGGGAATAGCCTTTCTTCGCTGCTATCTCGAGAGCAGACAGGGCAGCCTCGACGTCGCCGTTTCGCAGCAGGATAAGCCCGTCAACGTAGTGTACGTAGGGGTCATTGGGCGCCTGCGAGCGTGCTTTGTCGATGAGCTTTCGCGCATCCTCGTTCTTGCCGAGCATGGCGCTGATCCACGCCAGATCCATCAGATAGCCCGGGTCATTGGGGTTCACCAGTAGTGCGCTTGCGGCCAGTTCCTCAGCCGTAGAGAAAACTTGCCTTGCCTCATCGGCACTGCCGGCGATCCAGAGCGCGTCACCGAGATTCATCTGTGCCAGGTGGTCATTCGGAGAAAGCTCGATGGCCTTGCGATGGCTATCGATCGCCTGGTCGAGTCGACCCATGTAATAGTACAAAAGGCCGAGGTTACTGTAGGTGAACTGCTGCGGTTCGATAACATTGGCTTTCTGCAGAACCGGCAACGCGGCCACAAAATCACCGGCCAGCATGTATGCCGTACCGAGGTTCGTGTGGCCAACCATGTTCGCGTCATTAAGTGCGACTACGTATTCGTATTGCTCCGCGGCCTCCGCGTAGCGTCCGGATTGAAAAAGAAACAAACCGAGCGCGTTGTATGCGTCCCAGTCGCCGGGGTGCAATCCAATCGCCTGCCTGAACCGAGCTTCCGCCTCGTCGGGCTCTTGCTGCAGCATGTAAATGGTGCCGAGGCCGGTTAGCGATGCAACGCTGTTGGGATCGATATTCAAGGCTTCAAGGTATGCAGACTCTGCGTCGTCATACCTCCCCGTAGCGCGGTACAGGTCTCCGAGCGCCGTATGAACAACGTCGAGATTCGGGTTTAGTTCCAGCGCATTGGCGCAGGACGCCTCTGCATTGTCGATATAAGCGCGATCGTAGGTTTCCGGATAGCCCTCGACATAGACGGCGCACCTGCCTGCATGCGCAGCAGCATAATCGGGATCGACTTCAAGTGCTGCGTCAAACCATGCGAGGGCGGACTCGATCGATTCGATGCTTATTGGAAGGTTGGAGGCATCGACACCACGACGGTAAAGGACATAGGCGTCAAGGCTCGGGTCATCAGTTGACAGCTTCGAAGCTGCCTGCGTATCCGGCGGTAATGCGACTCTGACATTCGCGACAGTGAGTGCGGTAATCTCGTCGCGGATGTCAAAGAAATCTTCGCGCGGTCGATCGAAACTGCGCGACAATTCATGGAATCCTGTTGCGGAGTCGATCAATTGCACAATGATACGCATCTGATCGCCTGCCATTTGCACGCTACCCTCCACGTATCGTGCGACCCGCAGACGCTCACGAACTTTCTGCGACGAGGAATTTGGGTTCAACGTAAAAGCATCGCCCCGCGATGACACAAGCAATCCTGGTACGCGCGAGAGGCGCGTTATCAGATCGTCAGCAAGCCCGTTTGCAAACACCTGTGTGTTAGCGCTACCGTCGATATTCAAGAACGGCAGCACCGCAATCGAATTCTCAAGTACTGGAGGGAGGAAGGCCTCTTCGCTGAACGAAGTGACTCCTGTGGTGGGTGCCTCTGGCAATCCAATACTTCTGTCGTAGGCAAAAACGAATACAGCCGCAATAGCCAGCGCGCCGATCACCGAGATGTATGTTCTGCTGAATTGCCGGCGGCGTGCGTCGTTGCGGGACAACGTGTGCAGCACGGCGCGACCGTCGCGAAATTCCAAAAACCAGGACAAAATAATCGCGATTGGAAAACCGGCGAGGACGAGGGCGGTGACAAAAGTGCCGGCCCACTGTGGCAGGTGGAGCTGATCGAAAACAATGTCCGCGATCTGGATGAGTAACCAACCGAGTACGAGATAAGTGACCGCGGTCTCCAATACACCACGTTGCTTGAGGTTCTCGAACCAGCCAATATCGCCAACTCTCAGGCCATTCTGGGAACCGGGAACAACGGTGGCAGTGTTCGCCGCTATTGGGTCAGCCTCGATAATCAGGCGATAGCCGCGCTTTGGCAGCGTTTGCAGGAATTCAGGGTCATCACGGTGGTCGTCCAGCGCGTGGCGGATTTCGCTAACCGCGCGGCTCAAAGCTTCCTGACTGCCCTGACCAGCGCCCCAGACGTCGTCGATAAGCGTATCCCGGGTGACTAGCATGCCGGCGGTGGAGGCCAGGCATAGCAGGACTTCCATCGCTTTTGGCTGCAGGTGTACGGATCCTGCCCGACTGGTAACCTGCCCCTTGAGGGGCTCGACGAGCAGATCTCTGAGATAGAATCCCTGCAAGAGATCAGAATTCACAGTGCCGCCTTGGCTTGCTCTGTTATTCAAAGCATAGCACCAGTTTCTGGTCCAAACGGGCTCCGGAGCACTTACTCAAGGGCCTGCGTCGGTTTATACGCCGCTCGGTTTTCGAGCAATATGGCCTCATCGCGTACCTCGACAATGATGGTCCGCTGTTGTGCCAAAAGGTTAGAGTACGGTCTCACGACACTGCAGACTCAGGATTTGCAATATCAGCATTTGGTCACAGGCCCGGGATCTGGCAGCAGAAACACCCGACGAGCGGAATCGGTACGTCGATTTCCTTCGTGCCGTATCGATTCTGGTGGTAATCACCGGCCATTGGCTGATTGCCGCTCTTTACTATCATGACGGATCGCTGACTCCGACGAGTATCCTGGTCGTTCAACCCAGTACACATTGGTTGACCTGGTTGTTTCAGGTGATGCCGATATTCTTCGTCGTGGGCGGTTACGCCAATGCCGTCTCGCTGGAGAACGCGCGCCGTCGAGAGATTGCTTATGCGGGCTGGCTGGCAGCGCGTCTCAATCGCCTGGTTACGCCGTTGCTGGTATTGGTGCTGGGTTGGGCCTTGTTCGCGGCGATATTGCACTTGTCGGGTGTCAGCGGCGCTGTTATTCAACTGGCGTCGCGGGCTGCGCTGATTCCAATCTGGTTTCTTGCGATCTACATCATGGTAGTCGTATTGGCACCGGCTACCTATATTGCGTGGCGACGTTGGGGTTTTGCATCATTTTGGGCACTTGCGGCCATTGCTGCGCTGGTCGATGTCGCGTTTTTCGTGGCAGATCTTCGGTGGCTGGGTTGGAGTAACTTCTTCTGGGTCTGGCTCTCTGTTCACCATCTGGGTTACGCATGGCGCGATGGGCGCATGGGCAGCCCGACGCGGCTCCTGACGTACTCGGCGCTCGGTTTTTTGGCGCTGATGTTGCTTGTTTTCGAGGGGCCATACCCTTTCGCCATGGCAGGATCACCGGACCAGGGATTGAGCAACACAAGTCCGCCGAAAATTACTTTGCTGGCGCTTGCTATTACGCAGTTCGGTCTGCTCCTGGCCATTGAATCGCCGATGCGGCGCATCTTGTCCGGTTTGCGCGTTTGGACGGCGACCGCGTTGATCAATAGCATGATCATGACCCTCTATCTCTGGCATCTGACCGTCATGATGATCATCGTTGCACTGGTCTACCTGGCAGGGGGCCCGGGACTGGGACTGGAACCCGGGAGTTCCGAGTGGTGGCTTACTCGTCCAGTATGGATAGCCGCTCTTTATGCAGTATTGTTGCCGGTAACCTTGCTATTGGCGCCAATGGAGAAACGTGCGCGCGCTGCTGACGCCGCTGTCCCGGCGGCGGTGAGGCAAGTGGGTGGCGCTGCACTTATTTGCCTGGGCGTTGCTGTGCTTGCCCGTTTTGGATTCGGAGACGCGCCGCTGCCGGGGCTCGATGTCGCTGCAGTCGTAATGATTGTTGCGGGTGCCGGAAGCAGCGGTTTGCTGCCCCGATTCAGATAAGAACAAAAGATCGGTGTCCGGTTCGCCGCCACATCTGCGCAGCTATTTTTTCTTCCAGCGGCCGTTTTTGTCCTGGTAGTAATGTCCTGCCGCGGTCTTTTGCACAGCAAGTTCGTAAAACCGATTGCTGACCTGTGCGACAGTCGTGCCCGTTTTCTCGGCGGTGCTTTGAAATTTGGCTTTCCGTTTTGCGTTCACGTTCGCGATCAGCGCCTTGACCTCACTGCTCGCTGGTGTTTGTACGGCAGCGAGATAACCTGAGCTGGCTTCGCCCACCAGGCCCTGAGCTTTGGCGTCGTGTATATCTATGGCCCAGGCGTTTTGCAGTAACAACACAAGGCCTATGGCAGCAAAGATCTTTTTCATGTTCATCATCCTCAGAATACGTCGCTGTCTTCGTCGAACAAGCCATCCAGTTCCTTGTCGACGTGAAGCCGGATTTCATGTTCAATCTTGACATTGAGATTGATCTCGATCGGCTTCTCGGGGGCCGCAAGCTGGACGGTCGGATTACAGCCGGCGA
>Ga0255052_10000564_pt1 | contig 29651 bp, 26 predicted proteins | sample JV7_2_21_MG_FD_188632 | JGI IMG/M metagenome (GOLD analysis project Ga0255052, IMG submission 188632) | Seawater microbial communities from Jervis Inlet, British Columbia, Canada - JV7_2_21 | ecosystem: Environmental > Aquatic > Marine > Inlet | place: Canada: British Columbia | collected...
AAGTTGGCATTCATTGATGCCGGGCCATGATGGGTATTCGCGCACCAGTACCCAATCGCTTTTACGTGCTTTGAGCACGCGGACATTCACGGGTTTGACTGATGCCGGTCCGACCGTTTCACCATCTTTAAGCTTGCTTTGCAATCGTGATTGAGGAACTCCTTCTATCGGTACGTTCGTTTTCTAACTGAACTCGAGTGGCGGTCAGGCCATCGCGAAGTCAGGATCATAATCGGTACCGTTGCGTAACATCGCCCAGGCGATACGCACGGTTTTATTCGCCAAGGCGACGGCCGCAACATTCGGGTGTTTGCGCCTGGCCAGTTCAGTGACCCATCGACTGAGTCGATCATCTTTGTGTTTGGCTTTACTCACCACCGATCTGGCACCATGGATCAGGATACTGCGTAAATAGGGATTACCCTTCTTGGTGATGCCGAATAGATAGTTCTTGCCCCCGGTGCCGGCATGTCTGGGGGTGATGCCAACTGAGGCGGACGCCTGGCGGCCACGCTTGAAGTGCCGGCCATCACCGAACTGCGCCACCATCGCGGTAGCCGTCAATGGCCCGATTCCGCGTAACTGTTTTAAGCGCTTGGCATCGGCATGGTTCTCGGAGAGCGTAAAGATCTCTTTGTCGAGCACTTTGAGCCTAATATCTACACTCTGCAGATCTTGCCAAAGACCGTGCAGTAATACGCGGAAGGCCGATTGCAGACCATTCTCGGCATCCTCAAGCCAACACGGAATCGCTTTGCGTAACGGCCCCATTTGTCTCGGTGCCACCAAGCCATACTCAGCGACTAATCCGCGGATTTGATTGGCCTTGGCCTTGCGATAGTTCATCAAGCCTTCACGTACGCGATGCATCGCCTGGATGTCCTGCTGCTCCACGGTCTTTACCGTAACGAACCGCATGTGGTGACGGGTCATCGCCTCACATATCGCTTCGGCATCGTTGACGTCGTTTTTTAGACTCTTCAGATACGGCTTGACGACCTGCGGCGAGATCAGCTTTACCTTAAAACCACGTGACTTCAACTCACGCGCCCAGTGGTGCGCGCCACCACACGCCTCCATGCCGATCTCACATCCCGGCTCCACCGTCTCGGTCAGCACGCTTAGCCAGTTAGATCGCTTCAACTGACGTTGCCACACCCGACGACCGGCTCGATCCACACCGTGTACCTGAAAAACTTTCTTTGCCAAATCAACTCCAACGCGAGTAATCTTCATCTCGGACTCCTTCTGACTGTGACTGAAATGTTTACGCTATCAGTCTGGCACATTGCGATGCCGGTAAGGTGAGGAGGAGTCCATCCCATTGCTTTCGGGCATATTCTGTTGAAAAACTCTGTTTCTCAGGAGGCGACAATGTCGCACGAAATCTTCCGTGCCCTGGCGCGTATTCGTCAGATCAACTGTGCGGATCTGAGCTGCATCAGGACAAGTTTTCATATGTATTGCATCGCCCCCTCATATCTAGCGTACGAAAACGACCGGAAATCGCAAATGAAAATCCGGTTGTTTTGAAAACGGAGTTTTTCAACAGTATCGTTCACAACGAGCCTGCCGGGATTGAACCGTGTTGCAATGTCCGCCCGTGGCCGGGTCTGCGTGCCAGCCTGCCAGAGCATGTCTGAGCCAGTCACTAATGTCCCAAAACCGTCCGAAAAATCACGGCCAGGCGAATCGGTCGATTGTAAGGCGCTGTTTTAAATGGAGCGGGTGAAGGGAATCGAACCCTCATTCTCAGCTTGGGAAGCTGATGTTCTACCGTTGAACTACACCCGCAAGACCGCGGTTCCCAGAAATTCTACATCGTCAAACGAACTTCAGCCATCATCAGGTTGCGTTGGAGCGGTGGCGGTCTGAAAGACGTATGCATCAAGTCCGGCAGACCGCGTGCGGACCCGAAAAATGCTGGCGCCCGGGCGAAACTAGTCGGTTGCAGGCTGCAACGCTCTCGAGACACCGGCGACTGCTATCGGGTGGTATTTTTCGCGCGCCTCGGCAAACATCTCCCTGGCAAGCTCCATGTCCGCCCCATTCCGGGCCAGCGCCCGATACACCGGGTAAATCAGCTTGAGCCGGCCATAACGATTCACATGTTGTTCCAGTTTGCCGTAGGCCGCCCGGTACTGTCGTTCGGCAACCTGAATAAACCACGTCGTGCTGATTTCTGCGTTGCGAGAATCGCTTAGACCAAGCGCCGTATCCAACTGACTGAGTTGGTCATCCGACAACTCGTCTGGCAGGCTGTTGATGAAATGCACCGCGGCCTGTGCACTCCAGTCTTCGGTGGGCAATTCATCGACCGGCATCTCGCCGCGCGACCAGGCCAATGCCATGGCCTCTGCCGCATCAAGGGTCGCTGACACTGGAACGGGTGCGTCGGCCGGAAGACCGGGTTCGTAGAGCCACGCCTGTACCTGTTCGCGGCTTACATCAGCCGCATGAACCTGCAGCAAATTCTTGTCCAGATAGTCGAGGAATTCCTCGCTGGTGATGGTTCCAAAAGCAAATTCTTCAAAATAGGAATCGAGAAATGCGTCGAAGGCCTCTCGCCCGAACGCGTTTTCGAGATACTGAAGCAGCAACCGTCCCTTGTGATAATGGATCGTGCCCTGGAAATCGTCCGGATCGCCGCTCTCAAACGGCGGCGCGAGGGCTTGCTCGGCAAGCGGCACCGTCTCGAAATCCTGCAGCAGGTCCTCATAGTTCAGAACATTTTCTTCGTCGACCCGATCCGTTCCGTACAGCACCTCCATGAGCCTGGTTTCCAGATAGTTCGTCACGCCCTCATTGAGCCAGAGGTCACGCCAGGTCGCGTTGGTTACCAGGTTGCCAGACCACGAGTGCGCGAGTTCGTGTGCGATGACCGACACCAGGCTATGGTCGCCTGCCAGCAAACTGGGCGTAATGAACGACAGGCGCGGGTTTTCCATACCGCCGAACGGGAAGCTGGGTGGCAGGACCAGAAGGTCGTACCGCCCCCACTCGTAAGGGCCAAACAGTTCCTCTGCGGTATCCAGCATTTCCTGTGTGTTGGAAAATTCAAATGCGGCTGCGTCCAGTATTTCCGGCTCGGAATAAACTCCGGTTTGCTCGCCGAGTGGCGCAAAGAAAATATTGCCCACAGCAAGTGCCAGCAGATAGGACGGAATCGGTTGTGGCATTGCAAAATGATATTCGCCCCCGCGTGGCGTTAGCGGGTCGTTGTCGGCGCTCATCACAGCGAGCAATTCGCGAGGTGTGCGGATGATGGCGCTGTAGGTGATGCGAACCGCCGGTGTGTCCTGAAGCGGTATCCAGCTGCGGGCGTGAATGGCCTGCGACTGCGTGAACATGAACGGGTGTTTACCGCCGGCCGTCAGCCCGGGTGGCAACCACTGCAAAGCCGATGCGTCAGGTCGTGTCCGATAAACGAGCTTTACCTGAAACTCTGACTCCGGCTCGGAGATTGCCGGTAATGAGACAAACAGCGGTGTTCCCTTGACCGCATCCTCTTCGCCAAAGCGAAAGTCTACCGGCACGAAAGGACCATCTGCGCGTGCAACACTGACTTCGCCGATATCAAGGCCTCGACTGTCGAGAATAACTTCAGTCGCACGTGAGTCGACTAACCGCATGTGCAGAATCGCGCTGCCGCGCAATTGACTGGCGGAAAAGTCGGCCGTCAGGTCGAGATCAATGTGCCGGGTGACAACCTGGTCCGTATTGGCGAACGAAAAATAATCGTGAGACGGATCGTACTTGTCCCTGGAACAAGCAGACACCGACAGTACAAGTATCAGCAGGAAGTAGGTAGAACGCGACATAAGGGCCTCTGAATTGCAGTTTGAGAAAGTGATTGGCCTGGCAACCATATCAGGCGACGACGATCCGCTTTTGTCCTCGTCATCTGCAAGCTCGTCATGTATGAGGTTTTGGGCCTGAGGATCGAAGTTCCATGCCGGCCAGTGAGCCGATATAGAGTTCAACGGGTTCCTGCCAACGAAGCGTCACTTCGGCAGTTCGGTTTATTGTGGCGATAATGACATTCTTTTCCCGAAACGTGAGGATCTCTGCAATGACAGTTACGTCGTTCTTGTCACCCGTAACTTCGCATGTGTCTTCGAACCGTGTTCCGCGCATTGCCATGTCATTCGCTCCCGTCGACCTTACCCAGGGCCGGCAAGATTATCAGATTTTGCGCTAACGATTGAGGCCCGGCCGGGCTTAAGCTCTATGCGCATGCCTGGTGAGAAACCGGTCCAGACTATTCGCGAAGGCCTGACGATCCCGGTGGCTTAAGGCAGCAGGACCGCCTGTGTCCACGCCACTGGCTCGCATAGTGTCCAGAAAGTCCCTCATGTTCAAACGCGACCGAATATTCTCGGTCGTATGCATCTCACCACGCGGACTCAGAGCGTGACCACCTTTCTCAATCACCTCGGCAGCCAACGGAATGTCACTCGTGATCACGAGGTCACCAGCGCATAGCCTCTTCACAATTTCATCATCAGCGACGTCAAATCCCTGCGCCACTTGCAGCGTATTGATATGGGGCGAAGCCGGCCGTTGCAGGGCTTGATTGGCAACCAGGGTCAACTGCGTCCCAGTTCGCTCAGCCGCCTTGAACAATATTTCCTTTATCACCACGGGGCACGCGTCCGCATCCACCCAGATCTTCATTGGCTGCGGCGCCCAAGAAAACGGGCCGGATTCAGTGGGCACGCGACCAGCGCCGAAAACACATCCGGTCCCGTTTTGATTGTCACCGCGAAAGCCCTGGGTAGCATTTGCAATCAGTTGTTATGCCCGCGGCTACATGCCACCAGGGTGGCAGGCAGCTGAACCACTCAAATGTCTCCATGATCCTCTTGATCAGGGACCGCGCAAATTCTGCTTGTTGCAAAAATGGAACAACAGCCCCGAAATAATCTGCTAGTATCGAATAAGTATTTACCGAATACTCACACGGAAACCGGGGGGAATCCAATGAACAGTGACTTTTTTGCAACATCAGCTCGTGAAACGCGATTGCGGCTGGTAGCGGGCATACCCGCCGCATTGATGGCCGTGGTTCTCGGCAGCACAGCGTACGCGCAGGCCGAGTTTGAAGAGATCATCGTCACGGCGACAAAGAGAGCGTCGACAATTCAAGACGTACCGTTCTCGATCAACGCCCAGACCCAGCAGGATATTCAACGCTCGGGCACCACGAACATCGAAGAGTTGGCACGCAACGTTGCCGGCCTGACGGTCCAGAACCTCGGTCCCGGGCAAAGCCAGGTGGCGATCCGTGGCGTGTCAGCGGGTCAGATCGTACGTGACCAGCCGGGCGTCAAAGAACAGGTAGGTGTATACCTGGACGAGTCGGTGATTTCACTATCGCTGTTCACTCCAGATTTTGATCTCTATGACCTGAATCGAGTTGAAACCTTGCGCGGCCCCCAGGGGACGCTGTTTGGCTCAGGCTCGATCGGCGGCACGATTCGTTACATTACGAATACTCCTGATGTTGACGCGTTTGATGGAACCCTTGAACTTAACATCAACTCAATCACTGACGGCGAAGCCGGTGGTCACATCAAAGGCATGATCAACATTCCACTGGCTGATGGGAAAGCCGCATTGAGAGCAGTTGGCTATACAACTGAGTACGGCGGCTTCATCGACGCATTCATGGAAAGCGGCGGTGTGAATGAGGATGCTAACAGCGGCAACCGGACCGGTGGCCGTATCGCCCTGACGTTTATGCCGACCGATAGTCTGACCATTACACCACGCGTGATTTATCAGGAAATCGAAACTGATGGTTTCAACCGTCAGGAGATTTTCAATCTCTACGCCAACCCTAACACCACAACCCGCGCGCCTGTGCAGCTTGGCGAACGACAACAACACCTGCTGCTCAATGAAGAGTTTAGGGATGAGACGCTTTTGGCAGATATCTCGATTGAAGCAGGATTCGAGAATTTTGATGTCACTTTTGTGGGCAGCTTCACCGATAGAGATCTTCTTGTCAGTCGCGATGCCAGCGCATTAACGGGCAGCGTATCTGTCGATCTTGGCTATCCTGATGTTGGCGGCGTACTCCTGCCTTCGAATCTCCGCGACACGACAAAGCTGGAACAGACAACCTTCGAGTTGCGTGTTAGCTCGAACAATGATGGCCGATTACAATGGCTTGGCGGCATCTTTACTGCCGACATGGACCGCGTCTACGCGCAGCGACTGCCAACACCTGGTTATCAGGCGGTAACTGATGCCGTGTTGGGTGCAGGCACATCAGCGGCCGTTGCCAACGGCTATGCGAATCTCGATTCGCCGTTCAATTCCGACCTTCCTTACAAGATTGAACAGATGGCGATATTTGGTGAGATCACGTACGACGTAACCGACCGCTTGCATGTGACAGCCGGTGGCCGCTTCTACGATTTTGACGAGGTTCGCGGCATTATCTTTGGAGGCCTGTTCGCAGATGCCACTAATCAGACCGACGCCACCTCGTCGGACGGTTTCACGCCGCGCATCCTGGCAAGCTATGACGTCAGCGACAACGTAACGTTGAACGCGCAGGCTTCACAGGGATTCCGCCTGGGTGGTGTAAATGATCCACTCAACGTCCCTCTCTGCTCTCCGGACGATCTGATCGTATTTGGTGGTTTCCAGGACTATGACGACGAGAAGATGTGGAACTATGAAGCTGGTGTCAAATCAAGATTCGACAATGGCGTCACGTTCAACGCTGCTGTCTTCTACGCTGATATCGAGGACCTGCAAGTAACACTAGACGCGGGAACATGCTCATCGCGGATTTCGTTTAATGTTCCTGATGCGCACAGTGCGGGCGCCGAGTTCGAACTGGGTGGGCAACTAACTGACTCATTCGAAGTTTCAGTAGCCGGCAGCATCATCAGATCCGAGTTTGATTCGACGGTGGCGGACGCGTTCGGAGGTATCCTTGGTGGTGTCGCAGACGGCAACCGCCTGGCATCCGTTCCGGAGTTTCAGATTGCAGCGACTGCAACCTACCTCTTTCCGCTCACGATCGGCGGCCGCGATTCCGATGCCTTTTTGACAGCCAGCTTTCAACACATTGGTGATCGCATCACTCAACCGAGCGATCAAATGCCCGGATCAGGTAACTTCACATCAGGCCTGGCGTTTGGCGGCGCGGTTGGCGACGAGTTGACCGTCATAGACCTTGAGCTCGACGCCTACACGATCGCGAACATCAGCGCCGGAGTCGTGATTGACTCATGGGAAGCCGTGCTTTACATCAGCAATCTCGCGGACGAGAACGCCAACACGTCTTTTGACCGTGAACGTGGTGGCCGTGCGCGGCTGTCCTATCGGACTAATCAGCCACGAACGTTTGGCCTTACAATCCGCAAGGGATTCGGCGACTAACAGTCTGACGTAAGTGCAGTACAGGAGCCCGGCGCCAATGCGCCGGGCTTTTTTTTGGCTCGCGGTAAAGGTTAGCGCAACATTAGAGAAATAAGAGCAATCAGACGCTTCCTTTTGCCAAAACACCTGTTATAGTCCGCCCCGTCCTGGCGCACATCGGTCTGCGCCAATCACTCCAGCCCCGCAATCTCGCGACTTCTGGAGTCACATTCGAATTCCCAGCCTGGGCCGAACCAAACGCGGAATCACATTCTGGCAACTGGGTCAGGCGATCCTGGAGTACAAAATAGATGTTATTTAAACAACTCGGCCTATCGGCCGAATTGCTGCGTGCGATCGACAAAAAGGGCTACCGCGAAACAACCCCGATCCAGCAACAAGCCATTCCCCTAATCCTTGATGAACGCGACCTTCTTGCAGCAGCACAAACGGGCACAGGCAAGACTGCCGGCTTTACACTGCCGCTATTACAGCGACTGCAGCATTCAGAAACCAATCGGCGCAGCATACGAGCCCTGGTTCTTACGCCAACACGCGAACTCGCAGCACAGGTTGCCGAGAGTGTTCGCGACTACGGCTGTTACCTGCCATTCAGGACCTGCGTTATTTTTGGCGGTGTCAGCATCAACACACAGATCGCGAAGCTGCGAAAAGGAGTCGACGTCGTAGTCGCAACGCCTGGCCGTCTTCTCGATCATATGCAACAAGGGACGATCGATCTGTCCAGGGTCGAAATACTCGTACTCGACGAAGCTGACCGCATGCTTGACATGGGGTTCATTCGTGACATACGTAAGATCCTCAAGGTCTTGCCGAGTAAGCGCCAGAACCTGCTGTTCTCGGCCACTTTCTCGAACGAAATAAGGCGTCTCGCCGGTGACCTGTTGAATTCGCCGATGGAAATTGAAGTTGCGGCACGTAACCAACCCGTAGACCTGGTTAGCCAGGTCGTGCATCCAGTCGACAAGCGCCGCAAACGCGAACTATTGTCGCATCGCATTGGTGCAGAGAATTGGCAACAGGTGCTGGTATTCACTCGCACCAAGCACGGTGCCAACCGTCTCGCCGAACAACTGTCAGACGATGGCATCAGGTCCACGGCGATCCATGGCAACAAGTCGCAGACGGCACGAACTCGTGCGCTAAGCGACTTTAAGGCCGGGCTGGTTCGGGTACTGGTTGCAACCGATATCGCTGCTCGCGGTCTCGATATTGAACGACTGCCACATGTCGTCAACTACGAGCTGCCGCATGTCCCGGAGGATTACGTGCATCGTATTGGTCGCACAGCTCGCGCTGGCCAGGAAGGCCATGCGGTATCGCTCGTTTGCGTCGATGAAGCCAGACTGCTGCGTGATATCGAGAAACTGCTTGGCGTCGACATCAGAAAGGAAATCCTGCCTGGCTATGATCCGGATCCGCGCATCAGGGCAGAGCCTGTTCAGGTCAGACGGTCACAACGACCGGGTGGCCAACAAAAGGGAGCGCGCAACAAGGCGCGATCAGGTGGCGCGCCTAACAGAAGCGGCAGAACTCCGAAAGGCCGTAGTGGGCCGCGCAATCACTCATCAGGCCGGCAACGACGGGTAAGCTGATCGGCAGGCAAAAGCCGGGGCAGCGTCAGTGCAATGCTCGGGCTGGTAATCTGTTCTTTTGATCAGCTGTCAGGCCGGCTGATAAGGGCATGGAGCAATTGCTCGATCTGGCCGCGCATGTCGTCAGGAGACATCTGCGCCGCGGCTCCCGGTTTCGTTATTGTTTGCTCTGCCGCAGAATCGGACTGCAATACTCTGGGATCCAGTTGAGACAGAGCAGAAACGGCAGCCGATTGCGCTTCTGCAATGCTGTCCTTGATGTTCTTTGCGCCGCTTGCACAGCCCGCCACGAATATCCCGGGCACAGACGTTGAAACAGTGGCGCCATTTGCGCCGGCTACGGCTATGTAACCTTTGTCCGTCAGTTCAACACCGGTTGTCTGCACCAGGTCTGCCAGGCTTTCCGGGGGTTTGACATCAGAGCAGAGGACAACCATGTCGTAGCTTGCCTGAGTGAATTGTTTTGCTGAAAAATCTTCGTAAGACACGTTTAAGGTATTGTCCGGCGTCGGCTCCACCTTGAACATGGCTCCCCACGACACGTGTATTCCCGTTTTGGCGGCAAGCTCCTGCGCCTCCTTGTATTCGCTTTCCTGGGTCACCGGCGATAGCACGAGCACGGCAACCTTCTCGACGTCTTGCTCAAGGAGTTGATGCACCTGGCTCGCAACAATGTACAAGGCGAAATGCGACGGATTGTCGAGTACCAGCAGCACGCTCTCGGGATACTCTTCATTGGATGGTTTCGATGCATAACCACCAGTGGGACCCGGTGACTCGAGCAGCCGCTGCAGCTCTGCCGACATCACGATATCGGGGTGCGTACCGTATCCGAGCTCACTGAAACTCGCACTATCTTCGATCTGAAGTCCGGGTGCGAGAATTACGGCACCGACCTGCCTTTCCTGCAGGGTCTCAAGCGGCAGGTTGAAGAAGATGGCGTTATCATCGCACACCTCCACACATCGCTGACATGGCAAGTAATTCGGTGGCGTGTTCAGGCAGCTCTCTATGTCAATGACCCACGCTTCGGGCAGCGTTTCTCCCATAGGCGTATAAATCGCTTTCCTGAACGTCAGGCCGGCATCGTATTCGTTTGGCTGTACGACGGGACAGACCACGCGGCACAGTTTGCAGCGTGTGCAGGCATCCGTAACAAAGCGACCGCGCTCACGGATAGTTACCGAGAAATTGCCTGGCCTGCCTTCGATACCCTCGAGACTGGCGAGCGTGATGATCTCGATGTTCTCGTTTTCGGTCAGCGCCGCGAACAATGGCGTGCTGACGCCCTCTGCACGATTGCCGATTGCCGAGGCTTCGGACATTGTCGCGGCCAGCTTGCCGCCGACCACGGGTCCCTGCTCGACAACAATGGCACGAGCGCCACCGTTTGCACATTCCATTGCCGCGTGCAGTCCCGCAACGCCGCCGCCAACGATCAGTATCGAGTCCGTCATGATGCTCCGTCGCCTTGCGCAAAGCTGATACCCGCAGCGAGTGCCTTGATATTAAGATCGACGATTTTCGGCTTAAGTATACTGCGAATCGCCTGTTCCATTGACTCGCGGCTGACCACGCCGGTCTTGCCAATCATGCAACCGAGAATAACGACGTTGGTCGCCAGCTTGGTGCCGAGCCCTTCGGCGATTTTTGTAGCGGGAATGCCAAAGGCGTTCTTGTCATCCTCCGCGGGCTTGACCAGTCCGCTATCGATGATCAGTGTCCCGTCATCTGCCAGCGATGGACGAAACTTGGTATAAGCCTCTGGAAACAGGAGTGCCATCACGTCCGCTTCGATGACGAAGGGATAGCCCACCGGACCGTCCGAGATAATAACATCGGTTTTCGAGGCACCTCCACGCGCCTCCGGGCCGTACGACTGCGTGCAAACAGCCTCCTTGCCGTCGAAAATAGCGGCAGCCAATCCAAGCAGACGGCCGGCCAGCACTATGCCCTGGCCGCCAACGCCGCCGAAGCGGATCTGGCTGGTGGTGATTGCGGAAGTACTTTTTTCGTCTGACATAGTGGCGGCGCCGCGGTTTATCCCGTAAATGGTTTGCGTTCGATATCGACAAAGTTGCCGACAGTTATTGCCTTGCTTTCGTCAAGCAGGTCAATGTCTAGATCTTCCAGGTTGGTGGCGCCATTCTCTATGCGGCACCGCTCGCGGTAGAGCTCCATTTCATGCAGGCCGTCTCCGATCTTATTGGCCCGTCCAAAGCTCGTTGGGCATGGCGACAGCACTTCAATGAAACTAAAGCCCTTCTTGTGCATCGCCCGTAACATCGCATCCTGGAACTCCCGGACGTGCAATATCGTCCAGCGAGCAACGAATGTGGCCCCGGTCGCCTTTGCCAGGTAGGGGAGATTGAATGGCGGCTCAACCGCCCCATCTGGCGCTGTCGATCCCTTCGCGCCGATCGGCGTCGTTGGGCCGACCTGGCCACCAGTCATTCCGTAAGTAAAATTATTGATGCAGATAACGTTCATGTTGACGTTGCGGCGGGCCGTATGAATCAGGTGATTACCACCGATGGCGGCGAGGTCGCCGTCGCCGCTGATGACCGTAACATTCAGTTCCGGGTTGTGAACCGCGATGCCCAGCGCGAACGGTAACGCGCGCCCATGCGCCGAATGATACGAATCGACGTTCATGTATCCTGCTGCCCTGCCACTGCAGCCGATGCCGGAAACACAGACGTGTTTGTCCTCGGAAATCCCGGAAGCGGCGATAGCATGTGCATAACCATGAATGACGGTTCCGATACCGCAACCAGGGCAGAGGATGTGCGGCAGGCGATCGGCCCGCAACAAGCCGTCTATCGGGTGGATGGTTGCGGCCGGGTGAATAATCTGTTCAGTCGCACTCATGATCTGATCAACTCCAGAATCGCCTCGGGTACAGGCATCGCACCGCCGCCATGGTTCAACCTGAGAACCGGCATTTGCGTCAGTCGTTCGATTTCACGCCGCATCTGGCCGAGGTTAATTTCCGGGACAATAAAACGCTTCACTTTGCCGCCCTTGACGAGTTCACGAATTCGCGTTTCCGGGAATGGCCACGCTGTTATCAATCTAAAAAACCCGCACTTGAGACCCTCGGCCCTGGCCTGGTTGACGGCTTGTCGGGCAGAGCGTGAGGTACAACCGTAGGAAACCACGATCGTGTCGGCATCCTCCGTGCCAAATTCTTCGTACATTTCAATGTCCGCGGCATTGAGTCGAATCTTGTCCACCAGGCGATTGACGAGTTTGTCGTGGACATCCGGAGTCAACGCGGGATAACCGCGCTCATCGTGAGTCAATCCGGTCATATGAACTTTGTAGCCCTCACCGGCGTGTGCCATCGGCGGAACCAGGTCTTCGTCCGGCGCGTAGCCCAGGAACGGTTTTTCGCCCGGTGGATGCCGCGGTCCCTTGCGACGAATTATCGGCACATCGGCGGCATCCGGAATGATGACGCGTTCGTCCATGTGACCGACGACCTCATCCATCAGAACAAAGACGGGGACCCTGTATTTGTCGGCCGCATTGAACGCCCGAACGGTAAGATCGAAGCACTCCTGCGGTGATGCCGGTAAATACGCAATCACGCCGTAATCGCCGTGAGATCCCCATCGGGCCTGCAAAACATCAGACTGGCCCGCCATCGTCGGCAGGGCGGTCGATGGGGAGGCACGCATAACGTTAGCTACAACACAGGGAACCTCCAACATTGCCGCAAGACCGATACTTTCCATCATCAGGCTGAATCCGGGCCCTGAGGTTGCCGTGAAGCTGCGGGCCCCTGCTGCCGACGCACCGATAATGGCAACCATGCTGCCTAGCTCGTCCTCCATTTGCACAAAGCGGCCGCCGAGCGGCGGCAAGCGCTCTGCTATGTGTTCTGCAATTTCCGTCGACGGAGTGATCGGGTAGCCACCAAAAAAATCGAGTCCGGCGGCCAATGCGCCTTCGGCACAGGCATGATCACCGAGCATGAAATGATTGCCGGTCAAAACGCGTGGTTTCTGCTCTGCCTGCACCTTTGCTTCGACCGTTTTACCCGCCATTTGACTCGCCCGCCTTATCTTCTTCGTCTGCAACATCTGTCGTGAAAATCGCCAGCTCCGGGCAGATCAGATCGCAGAAGCGGCAATGTACACAGGAAGTCTCCTTGCCCTCAGCCACGACCGGGAAGTGATATCCCTTGGCGTTGATATCGTCTGAGTAAATCAGCACATCTGTGGGGCAATAGTTGAGGCAGAAACCGCACTCTTTGCAACGCTCGGCAATGACGTGCACGCGCCCCTCCGGAATCTGCGCCAAAGGCAGATCCATCGGTTCTCGCAGCACATTCCCAATGGGTTTTGTCAACTGTATCTCCAGGCCAGACACCATATCACCACGCCGTATTATGCCGTATGGTACCAATATCGACCGTATTGCCTTTAGAACGTTTTGTGGGTATCCCGATTTGAGACGCGAAGCTATGCTGTATAGAGGCGTAATTCTGTACGGACTTTCCACAATGCGGTCACTACCGTGGGGCCACTAAAATGAAAACACGGGATATAAGGAGTAAGGAATGAGCGGATGGTGATTGCCATAATGACGCTGGCGGGGCTTAGTTTCCTGTTCGCGTCTCTGCTCGTGCTGGCACATAGGAAGCTGCACGTCGAGGAGGATCCCAGGATCGACGCCGCACATGAGCTGCTGCCGCAGACAAACTGTGCGGCCTGTGGATTTGTCGGCTGTATGGGACTCGCCGAGGCGATGGTCGCTGGAGAGGCGCTGCCGGGAAAGTGCACCGTGCTGAGCGAGGCCGACAGGGAGTATGTTGCCCATTTTCTGGATGTTGACGCTGGCGCGGAGGAGAAGGTCATTGCAAAACTCGCCTGCGCCGGTGGTGTCAACGTCGCTCGTAACCGCGCTCACTATAAGGGTCTTCGTTCCTGCCGCGGCGCAGCACTTGTCGCCGGAGGCGGGAAAGGCTGTTTCTGGGGCTGCCTGGGGTTAGGTGACTGCGAGGTCGTGTGTGACCTCGATGCGATAATCATGAATGAACACGACCTGCCGGTAGTGATAGAAGATGCCTGTACCGCCTGTGGGGACTGCGTCGATGCCTGCCCCAAAGATCTCTTCTCCCTGCACCCTGTCAGTCATCGGCTTTGGGTTGCCTGCAAGAACCTCGAGAAGGGAGATGCTGTTCTCGAGGATTGTGAAGTGGCCTGTGATGCCTGTGGCAAATGTGCCGTCGATGCACCTGTCGATGTCATCACAATGGTCGATAACCTGCCGGTCGTGGATTATGACAAGAACCACAGCGTGAGGAACGCGATCGAACGTTGTCCGACCGGCGCGATTGTCTGGTTCGATATTGAAAAGGGACCTGTCCCTGGCCGCGAGGCACACAAGGTCTTACGCCGTAGTGCGCGGCACATAACCAATACCTAAGCGAGTATTTCCGTCAATGAAAAAGAAGCAAGGCACCATTAAATTTCCCGGCACCAGGTCAGCAATGGACGGAAACACTGCCGCGATCATGTGTGAGCGCGAGTCAACAGACGGTGCCGGTGCCTACCCGATTACACCGTCTACACAGATGGGCGAATACTGGGCGGAGGCTGCGGCAGCCGGGCACATCAATATTTCCGGCCGTCCGCTCATTTTCATAGAGCCGGAGGGCGAACATTCAGCGGCAGCCGTAACTGCGGGTATGGCGATGACCGGGTTGCGGGCAACGAATTTCTCGTCTGGCCAGGGCATCGCGTACATGCACGAGTCCCTGTACGCGGCGGTTGGCAAACGCCTGACTTACGTGTTGAACATGGGCTGCCGGGCAATGACCAAAGCGAGCCTCAATGTGCATGCAGGTCATGACGATTACCACTGCGTCGATGACACAGGCTTCTTCCAGATTTTCGCCAAGAACGCACAACATGTAGCGGATCTCAACATCATTTCGCACCGCATTGCCGAGCTTGCACTGACACCCGGCATTATCGGCCAGGACGGTTTCCTGACGACGCACCTAATTGAATCATTGATGCTCCCCGAGCGAGAACTGATTCTGGAATACCTTGGCTCACCCGACGACGAGATCGACACACCGACGCCGGCACAAAAAATGATTTACGGCGAGAAACGCAGGCGCATTCCGGAACTCTGGACTGTGGACGATCCGGTCATGTCCGGTGTCGTACAAAATCAGGACTCCTACATGCAGAGCGTTGCTGCACAGCGGCCGTATTTCTTCGACCACATCCAGCCGCTTGCCGAGCAGGCATTTGATGAATTCCATGCCCTCACGGGCAGGTGCTACAGCCGCGTTATGAACTATCGCTGCGACGACGCCGACTACCTGATCCTGGGCCAGGGCAGCTTGATACCGTCCGCCGAGGCGGTGGCCGACTATATGCGCGAAAAACGCGGCATCAAGGTCGGTGTCGTCAATTTATTGATGTTCAGACCATTCCCCGGAGACCTTGTTAGCCGGGTACTGAAGGGTAAGAAAGGGGTGGCCGTGCTGGAGCGCGTCGATCAACCGCTGGCTTCAGACCTGCCCTTGACCCGCGAAATTCGATCCACGCTGAGCAAGTGCCTGGAAAACGGCCGCCGGCGGAACGGTGGGACAAAGGGTCCCGTGTACGCGGACCTTGCTACCTATAATTCCATCAACGACATGCCGGAACTGTTCTCCGGCTCGTTCGGTCTTGGCAGCCGCGACCTGCAACCCGAGGGGATTATTGCGGCTGTTGAGAACATGTTGCCCGATGGCCCGCGCAAGAGGATGTTCTACCTGTCGATCGACTTCGTCCGCAAGTCGATGATGACACCCAAACAGGAAATCTATCAGCAGTCGGTCATGGACGCCTACCCGCACGTGGCAGAGCTTGCTTTGCGGGGCAGCGAGAATCCAAACCTGATGCCCAGGGACGCCATTACAGTGCGCATGCACTCAGTCGGTGGTTGGGGTGCCATTACGACCGGCAAAAACCTCGCCATGACCTTGTTCGATCTTCTCGGCTATCACGTCAAGGCCAATCCGAAATACGGATCTGAAAAGAAAGGACAACCAACCAGTTACTACCTGTCCGCGGCGCCGGAGCCAATTCGTATCAACTGCGAGTATTTTTATGTCGACGTTGTGCTGTCACCCGACCCCAACGTATTTAGTCACACCAATGCGGTAGCCGGGCTCAAGCAAGGGGGCGTGCTTGTAATGCAAAGCGATGCCGCCTCACCCGAGCAATTCTGGAAGTCGATTCCACTTCGATATCGCAAGACGATTGTTGAAAATGAAATCCGCATTTTTTATCTAGACGCTTTCAAGATTGCTCGCGACGAAGCCACTGATCCCGAGTTGCAGTTGCGCATGCAGGGTATCGCGTTTCAGGGTGCGTTCTTCGCGACGTCGCCGTTGCTGGAAAAACACGGGCTCAGCGAAACCAAGTTACTGGACGCTATTAAGGACCAGTTGCAGGAAAAATTCGGCTCCAAGGGTTCCCGCGTAGTCGAGGACAACGTTCGCGTAGTCCGGCGGGGCTTCGAGGAATCAACCGAGGTAACAGAAAAAGATCTGAGCGAGAACAGGACCAACGGTAAAGGTAACGGCCAACCCCAGATTCCGGTCATGGTCAAGCGTGAGCCGCAGTCGGCCTCCGCCTCGTCAGACATCCATCGCTTCTGGGCCCAGACCGGCAGCATGTATGCAGAAGGTACCGGCGATTCGGTGCCCGCGGACCCGTTCATGAGCATGAGCCTGATGCCAGCGGTCTCCTCGCATTTCAGGGATATGACTTCGATTCGCTTTGATCATCCGGAGTTCATTCCGGAAAATTGTACCGGCTGTGGCGACTGCTACACGGTCTGTCCCGATACCGCTATCCCGGGCCTGGTCAACGAAGTGGGTCAGGTGCTTGATACGGTTGTGCGGCGCGTGAAGAAACGCGGCATAAAAACTGAGCATCTGCCGCGTGCTGTACGCCAGATGGAAGGCAAGCTGCGCAAGCTGTTCGCCGCGGCTCAAGAAAGCGATTCAGTGCAGGTGATGATCGAAACAGCGATCGAGGCAACAATTTCCGGTACAAACCTCGCAGACGATGGCAAAAAGCAACTCAAGGAAGAGTTCGATGAGTTCCGCGAGGAACTTGGCACCTTTCAGTTTGCGCTCTGTCGCCCGTACTTCACATTACCCGAGAAAAAACAGGCGGGTAACGGCGGTCTGCTGAGCATCACCATTGATCCGTATACCTGCAAAGGTTGTATGGAGTGCATTGAAGTCTGCAAGGACGACGCCCTCCGGCCGATCACGCAAACTGCTGAAACCATCAAGTCATTAAGAAAGAACTGGGACTTCTGGCTCGACCTGCCGAACACGCCGAAAAAATACATACGTGTCGAGAATCTCGAAGAAGGCATCGGAGCGCTGGAGACGATTCTCCTGGACAAGGACGTGTACCTGCCATTTGCCAGTGGTGATGGTGCCTGCCTTGGATGCTCGGAAAAAACGGTCATGCATCTTTTTGTTGCAACCGTCGAATCACTGACGCTGCCGAGAGTTGCCAAACATCTCGCCCACATCGACGATCTCATCGCGCAATTAAAGAAACATGTGCAAATGAAGCTTGTCGGTGAGATAGATATCGGCGATGCCGAGGAAATGCAGGCGGTATTCATTGACGATGATGGCGGCGAACTGACGCTGGCCAGGATCGCCGATCGAATCGAGAAGACACATGATGCTAAGCCCATTGACCGAGAGTGGTTGAAGCACGTTACAGACCTGATCACGAAACTGAACGATCTGAAGTGGCGTTACGAGAACGGCACCAGCGGTAACGGGCGCGCCAGCATGGGCATACTGAACGCGACCGGTTGCACGTCCGTCTGGGGCAGCACTTACCCGTTCAACCCGTATCCGTTCCCCTGGGCAAACCACCTCTTCCAGGACCCCGTCTCGATTGCCATGGGCATCTTCGAAGGTCATATGGCCAAGATGGCCGAAGGGTTCAAGTTGGTTCGATCAGCTGAACTCGTACTCAAGGATAAGTTCGACGCGGCAACGTACGAGGAAGAGTACCGCTATTTCAATTGGCAGGATTTCACTGACGACGAATTCCACCTCTGTCCCCCGGTTGTTGCCGTCGGTGGCGACGGTGCGATGTACGACATCGGCTTTCAGAATCTGTCGCGCGCCATGATGGCGGGCAAGCCAATCAAGGTGCTGGTTGTCGATACGCAGGTTTACTCGAATACCGGCGGGCAAGCCTGTACCTCCGGATTCTTTGGGCAGGTTTCGGACATGGCCCAATTCGGCAAGGCAATCAAGGGCAAAGAGGAGATCCGCAAGGAGATCGGTCTTATCGCCATGGCGCATCGCACGACCTACTACATGCAAAGCACGATGGCCTATTCCAATCACATGATCGAAGGCTTTGTGCAGGGGTTGATGTCGAGACGACCGGCGCTGTTCAATCTGTACACATCCTGCCAGCCGGAACATGGCATCGGCGATGACATGGGCCACCACCAGGCGAAGCTTGTTGTGGAATCACGCTCCTATCCGTTGTTCCGCTATGATCCGGACCGCGGCGATACCGCTGCTGAATGTTTCGATCTGGACGGGAACCCTGCTATTGACCGTGACTGGCCGGTAACCAAGATCAACTATGTTGAACGCGACATACAAAAGGAGATGGAGCTGTCGACAACGTTCGTCGACTTTGCCGTTACCGAAACACGTTTCCGCAAGCACTTCCGCAAAATACCGCGCGATTCCTGGCATGAGGACATGGTCGTTATCAGCGACTACCTGGAACTGGACGACGACGATCGCGAAGGCAAAGTGCCATATGTGTGGGCGCTGGATGCCAAACGGGAACTGAGTCGCCTCCTCGTCGCCGATGCCATGGTCAAATCGGCCGAAGAACGGCGCGACTTCTGGATCATGCTGAAAGCGCTTGCCGGCGTCGAAGAAACGGACGCCGACAGCGACGCACAGCTGGAATCACGGGTACGTCAGGAAGTCGTGCAAAAGATCACGGCTGGTCTGGTCGGACTCATAAGCGGCGACCAGCCAGTGGACTTCGCCGCCGTGCTGCAGTCCGGTGCGGCCGTGGCGGCGCAAGCCGCTGAGTCTGGCCCGGCGGTCGTTGCCGAAGCTGCGAAACCAGCTGTAGCACCGGCGGCCATTTCGGAAGATTACATGGCACCCTGGATCGACACTGAAGAGTGCACCGCCTGCGATGAATGCATCATCATCAATCCGCAAATTTTTGAATACAACGATGACAAGAAGGCTTTCATCAAATCTGCCGATGCTGGCCCGTATCGAGATATCGTCAAGTCTGCGGAGAAATGTACGGCCGAAGTCATCCACCCCGGCCTGCCGCGCGATCGAAGTGACAAGGACATCAACAAGTGGATCAAACGGGCACAGAAGTTCAACTAGCCAGACAGGCAAGGCACGGGACGCAGTAATGTTGGATATGGCACAGAAAGATTCGTTCAGGAACGGCGTACATCCGCCCGAGAACAAGGACGAGACAAGCGCTCTGGCAATCCGGCGGTTTCCATTCGCGCCGGTGTTGATCGTGCCGTTGAGTCAGCATCTCGGTAAGCCGGCAATTCCGGTGGTGCGCGAGGGCCAGGAAGTGACACGCGGGCAAACGATTGCAAAAGCGGACGGATTCATGTCGGTTGCCATGCACGCACCTGCGTCGGGGTTGGTCAAGAGAATAGCGCTCGCGCCCACTATCAGCGGCACCATGGCGCCGAGTGTTTATCTGCGGCCGCACCCGGCCGCATCACAGGAAGTTGATGATGGAGAACCGTGTGACGTGGCAAAGGCCTCTCCCGATCAGATCATCACAGCAATCCAGCAAGCAGGGATCGTCGGTCTCGGCGGCGCTGCGTTTCCGACGCACGTAAAACTCAAGGCGCCGGAAGGAAAACACCTCGACATCCTCATCATCAACGGTGTCGAATGCGAGCCCTACCTGACCACAGACCACCGGGTCATGTTGGAACAAAGTGCTGATATTTTTATGGGAATCAGGTACTTGCTGCGTGCAACCGGTTCCAGAGAAGCAATTATTGCGGTTGAATCGAACAAGCCTGATGCAGCAAAGAAGCTTACGGAAAGCTGTCCCCAGGGTTTGCCGGTCACCGTGCGTGTTTGTCCGGTCAAATATCCTCAGGGCGCCGAGAAAATGGTCATCAAGTCATTGCTCGACCGTGAGGTACCAAGCGGAGGGCTGCCGGCTGACGTGAGCACGATTTGTGTGAACGTTGCAACGACGGCGGAGATTGGTCGCTTGCTGCCGCTGGGCCGCGGCATCCAGGAACGTGTAATCACGATCGGCGGCCCCGGTGTTGGTCGAAAAGGCAATTATCGAATTCCCATCGGCACGACCGTGCGCTTTGCACTGGAAAAAACCGATGCGGCGAAAAATGTTTCGCGCGTCTTCCTTGGCGGGCCGATGATGGGGCCTGCGGTTTCAAACCTGGATATTCCGATCACTAAAGGCACATCAGGCATTACTGTGTTTACAACTGCCGAATCAGGCACAGCGACCGGTCACCAACAAATCTACCCGTGCATTCATTGTGCGCGGTGCATTGAGTCTTGCGCGCTATACCTCAATCCTTCACATCTTGGATTACTGGCTAAAAATGAAGAGTACACGCAGATGGCAGATGAGTTTCACCTGATGGATTGTTTTGAGTGCGGAGCCTGTTCCTATGTCTGCCCGTCGCATATTCCGTTGGTTCAGTATTTTCGCGTCGCCAAAAACATGGTGAGAAAGCTGAGCGCAACAGCATGAGTGAGCTAAAGAAGTTTCTCGAAATTGGTTCGTCGCCACACATTACGAGTGGCGACAGTGTCGAGGTAATCATGCGCAATGTTGTACTCGCGCTCTTGCCAGTGTGCCTGTTTTCCGTATATTCATTCGGCACTGCGGCCGCATTGGTACTCGTGACAGCAACCTTGAGCTGCATCGGAACTGAACATTTTCTATGCAAAATGACCGGCAAGGCCAGCACCATCGGTGATTGGTCAGTGGCCATCACCGGGCTTCTCTACGGCCTGACCCTGCCTCCAGACCTGCCGCTCTGGATGGTGGCCGTTGGCGGGATCTTTGCGGTCGCCGTTGGCAAATTTGTATTCGGCGGACTGGGTAGCAACGCGTTCAATCCGGCGCTGGTCGGGCGAGCGTTTATGCAGGCCGCTTTCCCGCAGGCGATGACGCACTGGGCTGTGCCGTTCGGAGACACCCGCTTCGTCGATTTGCCCGCATCAACGCTGGCGTGGCCTTTCGCGCAGCCCGCCTATGATGCCGTAACTGCAGCAACGCCACTTGCGGCGATGAAATTCGACGGAATTCAGGCAGCAAACCGCGAACTGCTTTTTGGTCTCTCGACGGGTTCTGTCGGCGAGACTTGCGCAGTGCTTATCTTGCTTGGCGGTATCTATCTTATTGCGCGCCGGATGATGAACTGGCGCATACCGATGTCGATATTCACAACGGTAGCTGTCATTAGCTGGGCATTCATGCTTTACGATCCCGTTTCTTACCCAACACCCGCTTTCATGCTGTTCTCCGGCGGTCTGATGCTCGGCGCCCTGTTCATGGCAACCGATATGGTTGCATCGCCAATAACCAACGCTGGCTGCTGGCTATACGGTTTTCTCATTGGCGTTCTCGTCGTGGTCATACGCTACTGGGGCGGTATGCCCGAAGGCGTGATGTACGCGATTCTGCTGGCGAACGCTGTGTCACCACATATCGATCGATTCATTCAACCGAGAGTATTTGGCACCGGCAAGGGGGCAGGATGAACGCGCCAGACCAAGGGCAGCAGCCACCGACATCGGCATGGTCCATTTATCGCGCAATTGTCGGTATCGGTGCTCTGTGTGCGTTGCTGATCGTCACCGTTTATATGGCGACCGCCGATCGGATTCGCGAAAACCAGGAACGATTTCTTGCGTTCGCTGTTTCGCAGGTATTGCCGGCAACGCAATCCACCGTCGGGGTTGTCCTGGATGAAAACGGCCAACTCGTGAAAACCGACGAGACGCTGACATTACCGGTATTCCTGGGCTACGGTACAGACGACGAGCTGGTTGGTGCCATCGTTACCGCCCAGGGCATGGGTTATGCGGACAACATCCGCGTGCTTTATGCCTATTCGTTCGAACTCAACGCAATCGTCGGTTTCATGATCCTGGAGAGCAGGGAAACACCGGGGCTTGGCGACAAGGTTGAAACGGAGGCGCACTTTGTTGCCAATTTCGAGGCATTGGACGCAACGCTCACGGCAGATGGCGATGCGTTGTTGAACCCGATCGTGACCGTCAAGCAGGGCCAGAAAACAGAGCCCTGGCAACTTGACGGAATCACCGGCGCGACAATTACAGCCGAGGCGATCGGCAAGCTTTTAAATGACAGTGCAAACATCCTGGTGCCGGCGCTGGAGCGAGATGCTGCCGGTTTTGCCCTCAACCAAACAAGTGAGGAACAGTAAATGTTGGGCAAAGAGGTCAGCGCGACCGACGATTTTGTCAAAGGGCTTTGGCGGGAGAATCCGGTATTCGTGCAAATGCTCGGCTTGTGCCCGGCGCTGGCCGTTTCCAACACCGCGATCAATGCACTGACGATGGGGCTCGCGACAACTTTTGTATTGCTGATGTCCGGAATTTCGGTTTCGGCGTTACGCAAGTTCATTCCCCGTGAAGCGAGAATCGTGAGTTTCATCTGCATCATCGCGAGTTTTGTCACCGCTGTTGATTATCTGCTTGCGGCGATCAGCCTGGAGCTACACCGCAGCCTTGGCGCTTTTATCGCTTTGATCGTCGTGAATTGCCTGATCCTCGGGCGGGCCGAGATTTTTGCATCGAAAAACACGCTGAGTCGATCCGTGCTCGATGCACTTGGCATGGGTGTCGGTTTTACCGCCGCGCTGTTGTTTATCGGTGTGGTTCGAGAAATTCTTGGCAGCGGGTCGCTGTTTGGTGTCGCCCTGTTCCCCGACAATTTCCAGACGTGGACCGTGATGGTGCTGCCAAGCGGAGGCTTCTTTGCGATGGCCATGTGGCTACTGGTGGTCAACTGGCTGAAGAAGCAAAAAGAAGCAGCTGAGAAACAGGCACAGGAGGCAGCGGCATGAGCGACGCCTCACACTGGTCGATCTTTCTCAACTCCGCGCTGGTCAATAATTTTGTGCTCGCCTATTTTCTTGGCTTATGCCCGTTTTTCGGAGTATCGGCGCCGCTGGGGACCGCGGTTCGCATGGGCGGCGCCGTCAGCTTTGTAATGCTGGTTGCGTCAGTGTGCGCATTTTCAATCAACCTGTTACTCGATGCCATCAATGCGCCATACCTGAGAATTATTTCGTACATCCTGGTCATTGCATCAACGGTCCAGTTGGTCGAGATGCTGATGCGCAAACTCAGCCCGCCGACATTTCGGGCACTGGGTATTTTCCTGCCGCTGATTACAACCAACTGCGCCATCCTGGGCGTCGCCCTGTTTCAAACCAATCGCGGTTACGGATTCACGAGTTCAGTCGTTTACGCGCTTGGTGCCGGTGCCGGGTTTGCACTGGCGCTCGTACTGATGGCGGGTGTGCGCGAGAAACTCGACCTCGCCGAAGTGCCCGATCTGGTCAAGGGAACCGCCGCTGCGCTCGTCGTAGGGGGCATTCTCTCGATGTGCTTTATGGGTTTCGCGGGCCTCGGACGATGACCCTGTTGTTTAATTTCCTGATCGCCGCGGCACTCATCGCAGCATTCGTTGTGCTTCGCCTGCTCACGGATCGCTCCGTCATGCGGGCAAGGCTTGGCCAGGACCGCGCTGACTGTGAACAAACTGGTTGTGGCGGCGGCTGCGGTTCGTCACCCACCGGGGCGGACCCTGTTTCTGTCTCTGACAAGAACACACCAACGAGGAGTGCCTGTCATGCGCCTTGAAGACTACCCGACTCAACCATGTTTCACTGCCACGGTTTTGCGTACTGAACAGATTTCAGACGAGGGCTCGGACGCGGAGGTGCGGGAGTTGGTACTCGAAGTCGATGTACGTGAGTTCGATTTCGAAATCGGTCAGAGCATCGGAGTGCTCGTGGATGGCCCCAGGGAGTTTGGCAGCCCATTACACCACCGACTCTATAGCGTCGCAGACACGCCGTCACCAAAGACGGCGGGGAAACCACAAATAACGATTGTCGTGAGACGCTGTAACTACATAGACGATTACAGCGGCGAAGAGTATATCGGTGTCAGCTCCAACTACATCTGCGACCTCAGGCGTGGCGATAAGATGACGATCACGGGGCCGTTCGGCATGCCATTCAATGTGCCCGACGACAAGAGCGCCAACTTGTTGCTGATCGGGCTCGGCACCGGCATCGCGCCATTTCGCGCACTCGTCAAGCACATCTATAAAAACAAGGCCGAATGGAAGGGCAAGGTACGCCTGCTGTACGGCGCGCGTTCCGGTCTGGAATTGTTGTACATGAACAGCAAGCGGGATGACTTCGCCCGTTATTATGACGAAGAAACCTTCGAGGCCATCAAGGCATTGAGCCCTCGCCCCAATTGGGCCGACCCGATCGCGTGGGATCATGCGCTCGAGCAGCGGGCCGAAGAGATCTGGAACATGTTGTCCGAGGAGCACACCTATGTCTACGTCGCCGGCCTCAAACCGATTCGAGATGCTCTGGACGAATTGTTCAGCAAAATGTGTGGCTCCACAGATGTCTGGGCAAAAAAGAAGACCGAGCTCGTCGGACAAAACAGATGGGTTGAATTACTGTACTGAGACCAGGGTGGTTTGATCAGACCCACCCCTTAATTCTATTCGGTCATTGTGTTGCGAACAGCCACGGCTTTAATCTGAGCCAAAACGGCGTCGCCAGCCTGCAGATTGAGCTCATCACACGATCGCCGTGTGATCCTCGCGATCAATTGATCTGTTCCAATTCTCAGCCTGAGCAGGATCGACGGGCCACGGCCCACCTGCAGCTCCTCAACAATCGCTGGCAGTATGTTCAGGATAGAGCTCTGCGGCGGGCGGTCGCGACACAGGCTGATATCGCTGGCCCTGATCCGCAGCCGAGCATCTGCTGCCGCTTCCCCGAACCTCCCCGGCACCAGCAGTTCACCGCCGGAAAATTCGAAATGCGTCAGCTCGTAGTCGGCGTCGTAGCCTTTGACGGTACCGCAAATTACCGACCCCGCCTCATCGCCTGACAAAATGGGTAAATCCATGCGCACGAGTGCCGACTGCAGGGTTTCGTTGGCCAGGACAAGTCCGTTTTCAATCACAATCAGGTGATCGCACAGCCGGCAAATCTCTTCGATATTGTGACTGACGTAAATAATCGGCAGTGATAGCTCAGCGTGTAACCGGTCGAGGAACGGTAGTATTTCGTCTTTTCTCGCTCGATCCAGCGCCGCGAGCGGCTCGTCCATCAAGACAACCCGTGGTGCGCGGAGCAAAGCTCGTGCTATCGCCACACGTTGCGCTTCTCCGCCTGACAACGCCCCGGGCATCCGATGCAACAACTGTTCGAGACCAAGCAGCGCGATTATGTGATCGAATGCGATTTCATCACGGCTCATCTTTCCGCGGTGCCGTCCATAATCCAGATTGCGCAGTACATTCAGATGCCGAAACAGACGCGGCTCCTGAAACACGTAACCGATCTCCCGCTCGTGAACCGCACGCGAGACCTTTTTCGACTGGTCCTGCCATACGTCGCTGCCAACGACCAGACGCCCGGTTGCGGGCCGTTCAAGTCCCGCTATACAACGGAGCAAAGTTGTCTTACCGGAGCCAGACTCGCCGAATACTCCCGTGATACCGCGCATCGGGATTTTCAGGTCAACGTCGAGGCCAAAATCATCGCGTTGCAACGCATAGCGCAACGTAATACTCATGTCCGCTCCCAACGCCGGTTAACAACGAACATCGTGAACAGCACCAGGAAAGCGAACGCCAGGAGAATTGCCGAAAGCTGATGGGCGCTTGCATAGTTGAGTGATTCAACCTGATCGTAAATTGCAATGGATATCACACGCGTTTCGCCCGGTATGTTGCCACCGACCATCAGCACAACGCCGAACTCGCCGAGCGTGTGCGCGAAGCTCAACACAACTGCACTCAAATAACCCCGGGCCGATTGTGGAACAGCAATAGTGAAGAACGCGTCGACCCTCGATGCGCCCAACGTCCAGGCCGCCTCGAGATCACGACGATCCAATGCCTCGAACGCGCCCTGCAGGGGCTGAACCGCAAATGGCAGGCTGTACAGACACGACGCGATGACCAACCCCGAAAAAGAAAACGTCAGTGCCTCACCGGTCAGCTCTACCCACCAACTTCCGATAGCACCGTTTGGACCAAGCACTATCAGCAGGTAGAAACCCAAAACTGTTGGTGGTAACACGATCGGCAGTGCAACGACCGCCTGTAAAACGGTCTTCCAACGCGACGTTGTTCGGGCGAGCCACCAGCCTAACGGTGTACCTATCACAACGAGCAATACCATCGTCGTGGCCGCCAACTGTATCGACAGCCACAGCGGCCCCGCACCTGGAAAGTTGAAGAAACCGGTATCAGGCATTGCCGTCGTCATTGCGGAACTGTATAGCCATAACGCACAACAATCTCGCGCGCCACCGGGCCCGTCAGAAACTCGAGAAATGCCGCAGCGACAACATTGCCCGCAGCGCGCTGCAACAACACCGCCTGCTGCTCCAATGGCTGGTGCGCTGAACCGGGCACTGGCCAGTTGCACGTCGCTTTTGGCAGTCTTCTGTCAACGGACTGTGACCTAGCAATCAGGCCAAGGATCGCATTGCCGGAGGCAACAAATTGCATTGTCTGGGATATGTTCTCCCCGAAAACCAGCTTGGGTTCGACACTTTCCCACAAGCCAATATTCACCAAGAACTCTCTGGCCGCCGCTCCGTATGGCGCTATTTCCGGGTTCGCAATCGCAATATGATCCGGCCCGAGGTCTTCGAGGTATTTCCGGCAGTCGACGCTATCAAACCTCGACTCACCGGACCACAGCACCAGGCTGCCAATTGCATAGGTGGCTCTTGTCCCTTGCACCCCGAGACCACCGGCCTCCAGCAATTCTGGTCGTTCACTGTCAGCGGCCAGAAAAACATCGTAGGGCGCACCATTGGAAATTTGTGCGTAGAGTTTGCCCGTTGATCCCGCAGTGATGCGCGCGGCATGCCCGGTATCGGCTATGAACCGAACCACTATCGCTTCGGCCGCTGGCACGAAGTTACTGGCTACTGCGACCGTGAGTGGCTCGGCCGCGGCAACTAACCCCGGCAGCAGAACCAGGCTGTATAGCAGTTTGATCGGATGGCCGAGAGGCATGTGTGCTCTGTTGGACAACGTGGGCCCTCAAAGATAGCCGACCTTTGCTCATTCGACCAGCCGCACGGTTCTGGTCGACCCGTAACTGGTGGCGTATCGCAGCCACGCGGCTCGATGCACTTCATTGACCTGCGCTTGAACATGCGGCTCCATAGAAACTTATGCACGGTCGTACAACTAGTTTTAATATGGACAATCCATGTCCGGTAACAGGAATACGAGCATGAATCTTGGCGTAAGCGATCGTGTCCGGCCAATGCTGGAGGCAGTGCAGACCTTTATCCGGGAGCGGGTGGCTCCCGTTGACGAGGAGTTTCTCGCCGAGGTCGGTATTGGTAATCGCTGGACCATGACCGGGCGGCAACTGGAGATACTCGACGACTTGAAGTTACAGGCCCGCAGCCAGGATCTTTGGAACTTCTGGCTGACCGACAGCGAGCGCGGCTTCGGTCTGTCGACCGTCGAGTACGCCTATCTGGCAGAGGCAACCGGTCACGCCCACCTCGCCGCAGAAGCCTTCAACTGCAGCGCGCCGGACACGGGAAACATGGAAGTCCTCGAGCGTTTCGGCAGCGCCGAACAAAAGGAACAGTGGCTGAAGCCTCTGCTGGATGGTGAAATCCGCTCTGCCTACGCGATGACAGAGCCTGCGGTCGCGTCGTCGGATGCAACCAACATCTCCACATCGGCTGTTCTTGAAAACGGCGAATGGGTTATCAACGGTGAGAAATCATACATCTCCGGCGCGGGCGACGAACGCTGTAAGATCATCATTTGTATGGTCAGGACGAACCCCGAGAACAGTCGCCACCAGCAACACTCGCAAATCCTGATCCCGATGGATACCCCCGGTGTCAAGGTCATTCGTGGCATGCATGTGTTCGAGGCTGACAATGCGCCGCACGGCCACATGCACATGTCATTCGATGACGTTCGCGTACCGGAATACAATATTATCCTGGGTCCCGGCCGAGGCTTCGAAATTGCGCAGGGACGCCTTGGCCCCGGGCGCATTCACCATTGCATGCGTGCGATCGGCATGGCGGAGAAGGCACTGCGGTTAATGTCCCAACGATCCGTGTCACGTATGGCGTTTGGCAAACCGCTGGCGAAACTCGGCGGCAATTACGACACGATTGCCAAGGCTCGAATAAACATCGAAATGGCTCGCCTTTTAACGCTCAAGGCGGCACATGTCATTGACCACTGTGGCGTACAGGACGCGCAGGTCTGGATTTCCAAAATCAAGGCTACTGTACCAGCCATCGCGATCGGCATTATCGATGACGCAATCCAGATGCACGGTGCCGCAGGCCTGTCACAGGACTTTCCACTGGGCAGCATGTACATGGCGGCCCGCACGTTGCGACTTGCCGATGGTCCGGACGAGGTTCATCGCATGGTGGTTGCTCGGCACGAATTGCGGCCCTATATAACGTCGAAGTAATTCGGGTCCTCCGGTCGCACCTGCTGGCCACTCACTATCACAGGAAAACAACATGGCCGAAACAATCAAGACCGAGGAATTCCCATCCCTGGTCGGCAAGGACCTCGAAACGTCAGAATGGTTTGAGATTACGCAGGAGCGGGTTAATCAGTTTGCAGATGCGACGAACGACCATCAGTTCATTCATGTAGATCCGGAGCGGGCAAGACAAACGCCGTTCGGCGGGCCCATTGCACACGGCTTTCTGTCGCTCTCGCTGCTTTCCTATTTGAACCGGTTAAACGCGGTCTTGCCAGAAAACCTGTTGGTAGCTATTAATTACGGTTCCGACAAAGTTCGCTACCTTGCCCCTGTGGCCGTGGGCAAACGTGTCCGTTCACGGCAGAAGATACTGGCGGTTGACGAAAAACGACCGGGGCAATGGCTTGTTCGAACAGCCGTTACGGTCGACATTGAAGGGGAGACGACACCGGCGTTAATCGCCGAAATTCTGACGATGTATGTCGTTGGTTAATCGAAATCAGGTTACGACCCGGGGCCGCCCACGGCTATTGCGACCATTTTGTATTCGCTAACGCGCTGGTCCTTGTAGGTGGGTTTACAAGCAACTCAAAACACATCGCCCGCGGTCAGCTCGTGCAGCTCGGGAGTACCCAGTTCAGAGACAGGCTGTGCCACTTGGCGCAGCCGCGGATCGCCCATTATCAGAATTGGCCGTATTGCCATGCAACAATCACACTCAGCTCAGATTCGGCTCGGCCAATGCGCCAACATTCTACTGCACCAACCTTGAATCGAGATAGTTAATGGCCTTCTCGA
>Ga0255052_10000566_pt1 | contig 29631 bp, 27 predicted proteins | sample JV7_2_21_MG_FD_188632 | JGI IMG/M metagenome (GOLD analysis project Ga0255052, IMG submission 188632) | Seawater microbial communities from Jervis Inlet, British Columbia, Canada - JV7_2_21 | ecosystem: Environmental > Aquatic > Marine > Inlet | place: Canada: British Columbia | collected...
AAGTTCTGTTGCTCCCAGAAACTCTGCCAGCTCATTTTTCAGCTTTACTGGTTTACTCAATCCTTTTGCTTCTGCCATTTTTAACTCCTCCATGTTTAGATTTAAATGAAATTATATCCGGTGTCAGATCTTCTGTCAATTTTATTTTTATCAAAAATATTTTCCGGACTCGCATATGGATTAATTATTGCATATTTGGTTTTTTTTCAGATAACGATGCACATCACTGATGCTCAATCAGCAATGTAATGACAATCTAATAGCTGTTTGTAAGTCAAAAACAAATCAAAACCCAAAAGAGTTCTGCAGTTGAACATTCAAGTGCATGTGATGGTTATCTTTTTTTATTACCAAATAGGTTTTCCATCAGCATCTTTCGGGTATTCCATATCTATGTTTTCTAAAACAATCTTATTGTCCTTTTTAACTTGCGATGCTTCTACCCACTTTTTACCATTATATTTATATCTTAATGATTGAAACCAAGAACCATTGCGGGCTGTCGCGTTAATTGCATAATTTAGTTTATCTTTACTATTTACCCTCCAGTTTTTTATCAATTGAACTTGACTAGGGCCTATATTGAAAGGGCCAAGATTACGTAGTGATTTAAAAAAACTTTCTTGCATCGAAACACCCTTATTTTTTAGGTCTCTCATCATTTCATTATCAACTATAACGAGAGAAATATCATATAAAGGATAATTGATAGGATTCTTTATAATTAACCATGCAATATTATTTCCTAAAGATAAATTCGAAACATTTACTTCTGCGAAACCATCTCCACCAGTCAATTGATTAAGAGTTTCCTCAGAACGAAGTCTTAAATCCCTTTCAAATTGTTCTCTATCTCTGGAGGACTGAAAGCCTGCAATTAACGTCGTTATGGCAGCTATGGCTACTAATGCAGCTACAATTTTGGAACCTTTTGTATCTTTTCTGTCTCCAAGAGCAATCCAGAGAGCCCCAATAGTTGCTATAATCGAAGCGCTGAAGGATATCCAATTCATCTAATTTTATTCTTTCAAAGATAACAAGTGATTATAGAGTTTTTCTTAGTTATATCAGAAATAGCTGGGTTAATCAATTTCAAAACTCTATTCCTTTTCTCGCTTTTACGCCTTTTTTAAAAGGATGCTTAATCATGCGCATTTCCGTTACATAGTCTGCGATCTTTACTAATTCTTTAGGTGCCCCCCTGCCGGTTAATACGAGCCCAAGCCTTTCTGGTTTTTCTTTTGTAATTTTTTTGACATCTTCCATGGTTACGTAGCCACTTCCAGCAAGGTTATTAAACTCGTCCATTATAACAAGGTCATAATTACCGCTTTTAATTTCCCTTAAAGCGATAACAATTGATTTTTTAACGGTTTTTTTAAGTTCAGAGGGTTTGGCTTTCGGATCAAAAAGAGGGGTTGTCTGGCCTTTAAATTTTATTACTTTTATTCCAATCTTTCTTGCAGTAATGATTTCGCCTGAATCTTTTGTCCTGCTTTTAAGGAATTGCAGTACCAGGACCTTTTTCCCCTGGCCTGAAGCCCTCATTGCAAGGCCAAATGCTGCAGTTGTCTTGCCTTTCCCGGTTCCGGTGTATACGTGTATCAAACCTTTACTCATTATGACTGATAACTGTTGACCATTAACTGTTAACTGTATTTATGGAGCGGGCGACGGGATTTGAACCCGCGACCTTCAGCTTGGGAAGCTAACACTCTACCGCTGAGTTACGCCCGCTGATAAAACCATGAATATTTTATATTGCCAATACCATTTTATTCAAGAAAATCAGATATATATTTTCACATTGGACTTCTGGTTTATTACAGGAAATCTTCATGATTTCATACTTTATGTTCATTTGAGCGTTTGTCCTGCACATTGATTTCTTTTATTCAAAGCATTAACTCAAGTAAGGGAAACTCAGCCCGGTCCATTTTAATCAGACGAGGTTTATATTTAATCAAATAATTCTGATATAATATTTAGGATATGTTTGGGATTTTAACCAAGATAATAGGCACCAAGAACGAAAGAGAGATTAAGAAGCTCTGGTTCACTGTAGAACGGATTAATTCCCTTGAACAATCTGTGGTGTCGCTTGATGATGCCGGGCTTAAGGCCAAGACAGATGAGTTTCGCAAGAGGATTGACTCCGGGGAAAGCTTGGACGATATCCTGCCTGAGTCATTTGCTGTTGTCAGGGAAGTTTCCCTCAGGGTTCTTAATATGAGGCATTTTGATGTCCAGCTTATCGGGGGCATTGTACTTCACAACGGAATAATAGCTGAAATGAAGACCGGTGAGGGGAAGACCCTGGCTGCTACTCTTGCAGTATACCTGAATGCACTTGATGGCCATGGTGTTCATGTAATTACTGTAAATGATTATCTGGCTAAAAGGGATACCCAGTGGATGGGGCCCATATATAACTTCCTGGGACTTTCCATAGGGGTTATCCAGCATGATTCCTCTTTTATCTATGACACTTCTCATTATTCTGAGGATAAGAGGCTTCAGGGATTAAGGCCGGCCTCAAGGCAGGAGGCTTATAACGCGGATATTACATACGGAACAAATAATGAGTTTGGCTTTGATTATCTGAGGGATAACATGAGATACGATATAGATGACTATGTCCAGGGGGAGCTGAATTACGCAATTGTAGACGAAGTTGACAGTATTCTTATTGATGAGGCAAGGACGCCCCTGATAATCTCCGGCCCTGCAGAGGAATCAACGGATAAGTATTTCAGTATAGACAAAATAATGCCCAGACTTAAGAAAGAGGCTGATTTTACAATTGATGAAAAGGCCAGGACAGTAACACTGACAGAAGAGGGGAGTGAAAAGGCTGAAAAACTGCTTGGTGCCGGGAATTTATATGACCCATCTAACATTGAACTTGTCCACCATATTAACCAGGCACTCAAGGCCCATACATTATTTAAGCGTGACGTTGACTATATTGTTAAGGATAACGAGGTTGTTATTGTTGATGAATTCACAGGCCGCCTGATGCCGGGAAGGCGCTGGTCTGACGGACTGCATCAGGCCGTAGAGGCAAAGGAAGGGGTAAAGATTGCAAGTGAAAACCAGACTCTTGCAACAATCACTTTCCAGAATTATTTCAGAATGTACAAAAAACTTGCCGGCATGACCGGGACTGCTGATACGGAAGCAGCGGAATTTGCAAAGATATACAATCTTGATGTTTTAGTAGTTCCGACAAATGAACCGATGGTAAGGGCTGATTACCCTGATGTTATTTACAAGACTGAAAAGGCCAAATTCCGTGCTATTATTGAAGACATTGAGGATTGTTATAAAAGAGGACAGCCTGTTCTAGTGGGTACCATATCCATAGAAAAATCAGAACTGCTTGGCTCAATGTTGAAAAAGAAAAAAATACCTCACTCTGTCCTGAACGCAAAATACCATGAAAGAGAAGCCGAGATCATTGCACAGGCTGGAAGGAGTTATGCGGTAACATTAGCCACCAACATGGCCGGCAGGGGCACGGATATAGTTCTTGGAGGCAATCTGGAAGGGCTCACAAAGGATATTTTGAGCGATAAGAAAGAATATACCGAGCAGGAATATAAAGGAGCCTTGATTAAGGCAGAAGAGCTCTGTAAAAAAGACAGGGAAAAGGTTGTATCTTTCGACGGTCTTCATATCCTGGGCACAGAAAGACATGAGGCCCGGAGAATAGACAACCAGCTGAGAGGCCGTTCAGGGCGTCAGGGGGATAAAGGTACATCAAGATTCTTTCTCTGCCTTGAAGACGACCTTATGAGGATATTTGGTTCCGAAAGGATTTCCAGCCTTATGGGAAGACTTGGCATGGATGAATCTCAGCCGATCGAACATAAGTGGGTCTCAAAGGCAATTGAGAATGCACAGAAGAAGGTTGAGGCACATAACTTTGATATAAGGAAACATCTGCTTGAATACGATGATGTTATGAATAAGCAGAGGATTGAAATTTATTCTTTCAGGAGGGAGATACTTACAGGAGAGGGCCTTAAGGAAAGAGTATTTGAGATGGTGGAGGACATGCTGGTCGAGCTGTTATCTGTCTACTGCCCTGAGGATAAGCATTCAGAAGAATGGGATACGGATGGATTAAAGGAAACACTTTTTAGAGAGTTTTCAATTTCTACAGATATTGAAAAGACAAAAGACGTCGAAACACTTCGCCAGAAACTTTCTGGCGAGATTAAAGAAGCATATGAGGCTAAGGAAAGAGAAATCGGAGGTGAGACATTAAGGTATCTGGAAAAGGTGTTGATGCTGCAGGTCGTTGATTCGCAGTGGAAAGACCACCTACTCGGTATGGACCATTTAAAGGAAGGAATAGGGTTGAGAGGTTATGGACAGAGAGACCCGCTTGTTGAATATAAAAAAGAGGCATTTGAAGCCTTCTCCGCGATGAGCGGTAGAATAGCATCTGAGGTGCTGAGCAGGCTATTCAAGATTCAGGTTGCAAAAGGTGATGAAGCTCACAGAAAAATAGCCCTGAAACCTGTAAAAATAAAGTACAATGAGGGTAATGGAAGAGAAAAACCTCAGACAGTTGTAAAAGGCAAAAAGATTGGCAGGAATGACCCCTGTGTTTGCGGAAGCGGGAAAAAATATAAAAAATGCTGTGGTATGAGCCCGGCAGGGTAAATTTTGAAGAAAAGGCAAAATGCATAAAATCCTTCTGATTGACAAGGGGAATTCCTCAGTCCGTGATTTTCAGGAAGACCTGGAGGAGAGAGGTTTTTCGCTTATAAAAGTACTTAGCCTTCAGGAGATATTCACCTGTCTTAAAAAAAACAGCATTGATTTAATTGTGGTTGATAAAGCTTTTTCTTCAAGTGCTAAAAATTTCATAAAGTTTAAAAAACTTACCGGTACAATCCCTAAAATAGTCCTCACACGCGCCAACAGTTTCAGGGGTATGGGTATATGGCTTAAAGACAGGCTTGCCTACCCTGTTCACGAACCTGTTTCCTACAGGGAGTTTGAGTACAATGTAAAAAGGCTTTTATACGATAAAGAAATAACAGAGGAAAAGCAGGCGCTGCATGATGCCCTGAAAGCTAAAAAGAAAGAGTTAAGCTTTTTTGAAGATATTACCAGGATTCTTACCTCTACCCTGAAGTTAAACAAGATTCTTTCTGCAATTATGAAAAAAACAAAGGCTATGATAGGGGCTGAGGCATGGTCTATACTTCTTGTTGATGAAGAAAAAGAAGAGCTTTTTTTTGAAAAGGCCCAGGGGAAAAAACGAAGGGAAATAAAGAAATTCAGGATCAAGATAGGCGAAGGGATTGCAGGCTGGGTTGCAAAAGAGGGTTTGCCTGTGATAATACCTGATGTTTCCAGGGACGAACGCTTCTCCGGCAAGGTAGATAAATTACTGCATTTTAAAACCAAGTCATTAATGTGTATACCGATAAAGATTGAGGACAGGGTTATCGGAGTCCTTGAGGTTGTTAATAAGGTTACAGGGGAGCCTTTTACAAGAGCTGATCTGGATTTACTTTTAAAACTTGTTAATCATGCTGCCATGGCCATTGAGCGTGCTACTTTATATGAAAAAATGGAAGAGCTTACTCTTACCGATGATGTAACAAATTTATTTAATACTCGTTACTTAAACCGCGCTATAGAATTGGAGATAGACCGCTCCGAGAGATATGGCCCGCCATTTACGGTAATATTTATGGATATTGATTCATTTAAAAAAGTGAATGACCAGCATGGGCACCTTGTAGGCGGCAAGGTGCTTGTGGAAATAGCACAACTTTTGTTAAACGGCCTCAGGACTGTAGATATAGTTGCCAGGTACGGCGGAGATGAATTTGTTATTGTTTTACCGCAGACTCCTTTAAAGGCCGGTTTTTATGTTGCCGAGAGACTCAGAAAAGCAGTGGAGCGGCATGTGTTTTTGAAACATGAGAGTTACTCCCTTAGACTAACAGCGAGTTTTGGGGTGGCATCTTATCCTGAAAATGCAAAGAGCAAAGAAGAACTCTTCCGTATTGCCGATGAGGCAATGTACAGAGGAAAATTCACGACAAAAAACATAGTCTATGCTGCAGTTAAATAATGTTCCGCTGTTCATCATCTTTTTCTTTTTTATCCCGATTTAGCTAACTGGATTTTTGTTTATGAGGAAAGAGCAAATATGATCAAATGGAGCTGGAAGAATTACCGTCAGATTCTCGATAATGTGGCGGATGGAGTATATTTTGTAACACCGGAGAAGAAGATAACTTACTGGAGCAGGGGGGCTGTGTCCCTGACTGGATTGACCGCAGAAGAAATTGTGGGCAAATCCTTTGACCAGGCTCCCTTTATATATGAAGACAGGAAGGGTAATGCTCTCCAGCAGTACGAATATCCTGTGATACTTTGTTTTCAGGAGAAAAGTCCTGTCAGTAAAAATTTATTTATTAAAACAAAAAACAAGAGGACAGTCCAGATTGAAGAAATTGCAGCCCCGCTGTACAACAAAGGTGAAATAGCAGGTGTTGTAGCAACATTAAGGGATATTTCCGGTTGTATCAGGGAAGTGGAGTCACAATTGAAATTCGAGCAAAAAGAGAGATTGATCCCGATATGCGGGTGGTGCAAGAAAATAAGGAGTGACAATAATTACTGGGAGCAACTGGAAGTCTACCTTACCAATGAAGGATTTGGCATGTTTACTCACGGCATGTGCCATACGTGCGCAGAAAAGATTTTTGAGAAAAAGATATATATGGAAAGTTATCAGAATATATGTAAGGCGATAAGTGCAAGTATTACCCTTGATGAAGTTTTGCAGCTAATTGTAACCAATGTGGTAAAAGTCATGAATGTAAAGGCAAGCCTGCTGAGGCTCCTTAATAGAAAAACCAATCAATTGGAACTTGCGGCTTACTACGGATTGAGTGAAGCATATGTAAATAAAGGCCCTGTGGGTTATGATGCGAGCATTGATGATGCTCTGGCCGGGAAATCCGTGTCCGTATATGACATTACAGAACATGAAGATTCAAAATATTATAAGGTAGCGTTAGAGGAAGGAATCAGAAGCATTCTTTCCATACCCATGTGGTTTGAGAAGCAGGTGATAGGTGTTCTCAGGATGTATACATCTGAACCGGTAAGATATACAGAAGAAGACCTCAAATTCATATCAGCAATAGCCGTGCAGGGTGCTATAGCAATAGTAAATGCAAGGCGTTTTGAAAAGGCAGTGTCCAGAGAGAAAGAATACCTGAGGGTTTTTGAGGAAATAACAAAAGCAGTGAATTCCACCCTATATGTAAATGAGGTCCTGAATATGATAACCAAGAAAATCCCTGAAGTAATGGGACTGAAGGCTGCAACCATACGCCTGCTTGACCACACAGGCAAAAAGCTTAAACTTGTTGCAGCTTATGGCCTCAGTGAGAAATATTTGAACAGGGGGCCTGTTGATACAGAGGAAAATATAATTGAGGCACTAAACGAAAAACCTGTTGCTATTTATGATGTTACAGTTGACAGTAAAGTCCACTATCAGAAGGAAGCAGCAGAGGAGGGTATAAAAAGTATGCTTGCCCTTCCTGTGGTTGCAAGGGGCAAGGTGTTTGGAGTATTAAGGCTTCTTACGGGAAAACCGAGAAGCTTCTCACAACAGGAGATAGATTTCGCAGCTTCTCTTGCAGAGCAATGCGGGACAGCAATTGAAAATGCTACCATGTATGAAAAGATAAAGAAGGATTATAATGATATCATGAAATACCTTGATGGTGCAGTATTGGAAAAAGAGTAAACCCCGTTAGAAGACCTGCCTACCGGCAGGCAGGCCTTAGCTCTTCTAACGGGGTAAACTTTTTTAGGCTGTCCCGGTACGGTTGTACCGTGAGGTAAAACCAGTTAGAAGCCTGAATAAGGTTTTTTCCTAATCAGGTAAACTTGAAGAGAAAAAAGTTTTATTGTATTCTATAGGTCAATGGCGCTTTTCAATTATACGGCAAAAGAGATTACCTTAAAGGTTGTTTACTACGGCCCGGGCTTTTCGGGTAAGACAACAAACCTCCAGCATTTGCACTCTATCTTACCGACTTCCTCAAGGGGGAAACTCATCTCCTTGACTACAGAGGCTGACAGGACGCTGTTTTTTGATTTTCTCCCGATAGACCTTGGAAGGATTAAAGAATTCAATATAAGGTTTCAGCTTTATACGGTCCCCGGCCAAGTCCGGTACAATGCAACGAGACGCCTTGTGCTTAAGGGTGCCGATGCCATAGTACTTGTGGCTGATTCCCAGAAGGAGATGAAAGACCAAAACATCGAAAGCCTTAATAACATGAGAGAAAACCTTAAGGTTAACAACATAGACCCGGATGATACACCGGTTATACTCCAGTATAACAAGAGAGATATTAAAAACATTATGAGTATAGATGAGCTTAATGCCGATTTAAATGAAAAAAATTCACTTTTCTTTGAAGCTGTTGCTGTTGAAGGTAAAGGGGTTATTGAGACCTTTAAGCATGTAACAGAACATCTAATTAAGCATATAGTTAAGAAGCATAAAGTAGATATAGAAGCACCTGTAGAAATTTTATCATCTGCTCCTGAGCCGTCTGCGCCCGAACCATCCATGTCTGTGTCCCCTACGCCCAGACCGCAGGAGCAGGTAATTGCTTCGCCGGAACCCCGGCAGGCTGTAGTAGAGAAGACTGTTATACAGCAAGCCCCTGCTCTTGACCTTTCAGAGTTTGTATCTGCAATAGGTGAAGTAAGAGAGGTCATGGCTGAGTTGAATGGTACTCTTAAGGAAATGCAGAAAAAACATACCAAAATATCCAATGAGTTGTACGAACTCAGGCAGATATTTTCAGAGGCAAAAAAAGGCAAAGGGCTAAGAAGGCTTTTTGGATAATCACAGCATCTCCAGGGTTTTTATAAGTGCCTCTGCTTTTTTTAGTGTCTCAAAATATTCTTTTTCCGGTTCAGAGTCTGCCACAATACCTGCTCCTGCCTGGACGTAAGCAATCCCGTTCTTGATAACAAAAGTCCTGATAATAATATTTAAATCCATTGCCCCTGTAAAACTTATATACCCCAGAGAACCTGTATATGGCCCTCTTGATACTCGTTCAAGTTCATCGATTATTTCCATGCATCTTACTTTTGGTACACCTGTTATTGTTCCCCCTGGGAAAGCGGCTCTTATAGCATCAAAGCAGTTTTTGTTTTTTGCAGCTGTCCCTTTAATATTTGATACAATATGGATCACATGAGAGTAATCCTCTGTTATCATAAATTCGTCAACCGTTACGGAACCGTAGTCAGAGATTTTACCGAGGTCATTCCGCTCAAGGTCTATTAACATTAAATGCTCGGCACGTTCTTTTTCATTTATCAACAGGTCAGCCCTCATCTTTTTATCTCCTTTAGCGTCAGCGCCTCTTGGCCTGGTTCCTGCAATAGGTCTTGTTTCTACAGTGTTTCTGTCAAATTTCAATAATCTTTCAGGAGAGGAACTTACAATTTGATATTCCCCCATATCAAGGTATGCCGCAAAGGGAGAAGGGTTTATCTTGCTCAGTATTTTGTAAATTCCCCATTGTTCGGTATCCCCTATATCGGCTGATACCCGCTGGGAAAGGTTTGCCTGAAAGATATCACCTGCCTTTATGTATTCCTTAGTTCTCTTCACGATATCAACGTAATCTTCTTTGCCTGTTTCATGTTTTATCTTTATTTGTTTTTTAGAGATTTTTGGATTTTTTATGTTTGCCTGGCTTACTGACGTTATTTTCAAGTAGAGTTTGCGGATTTTCTCGCATGCCCTGTCATAGTAATCCCCGTTAGAAAATTCTGACCTGAATTCCTTTCTGAAGGGGTAAATGCCTTTATTCATTTCAAAAAACGTTTCGTCTTTACCCGGGATGGAAATGATAAGTGTTTTTTTGTTTTTATGGTCAAATGCAATCAGGGTGTCAACCAGCAGGAAGTGTGCATCGGGCATTTGAAGGTCGTCAATAGCTGTTCTCGGGAGGCGCTCGAAATAATGGACGAAATCGTAACCTATCATGCCGACTGCCCCGCCTAAAAAAGGGGGAAAATCCTCCTGGGAACGGCCCTGAAATGCCGGTAAAGTCTGCAGTTTTGCCTCATGGGGATTGAGAAGTTCCTGTAATTTTTTTAAAGGTGGTTTCCGGTTACGGGACAGAATTTTTTTACCTCTGAATTCTAATTCAACAGAGCCATTTTTTACCTTAAAAACCAGAAAAGGCTCTGCCCCTGCAAAAGAGTATCTGGCGATTTTTTCAGGGCCTTTTATGCTTTCAAGGAGGAAACTGTAGGGGCCTTTAATTGATTCATAGGCATGCTGGGGAGGAATAAATGGCAGTTCCAGATAAACAGGGTATATTTTCCCTCTCTTAGCATTTTCTAAAAAATCATTTTTTGCAGGCAGGATATTCATATGAAGAAAAGTATAATGAGAAGATTTTTAGTTCAAGCCCTTGGCTCTATTTCTTTCAGAACAAGTTTTATGGCATTAACAGGGTCTGGCTGGGACATAACTGCCCTGCCTAATATAATATAGTCAGCGCCTCTTGCTAAGGCTTTTTTAGGTGGCATGGTTCTTTTCTGGTCATCCTGCTTGGTCCATATGGGCCTGATCCCCGGTGTTACAATCAGGAACCCCTTTTCGAAGGAAGATCTTATCATTTCTAGCTCCTGAGGTGATGCGATTACACCGTCGAGCCCTGCTTTTAAAGCAAGCTTTGCCAGGTGTTTAACCTGAGTATTAATTCGATGTACTATGCCAAGTTCGTTTGTAAGGGCAGCCTGTTCTAAACTGGTCAGTATAGTTACTCCCAGGAGTAGTGGCCTTTCAATATTCTGCTTTAAAGAGACTTTTACTATTTCCTGAGCAGTTTGCTTCATCATATCAAGCCCGCCAAGCGTATGAACATTGAACATAAATACCCCGAGATTTGCTACGACCCTGGCAGTCCTGGATACTGTGGTAGGTATATCATGATATTTAAGGTCAAGGAAGACCTTTTTATTCTCAGCATGAATCTCGTCAATTATCCTGGGGCCGGCAGAAGTGAAAAGTTCAGAACCAACCTTGAAAATATTAACGTGTTCTTTAAACCTCTTGACTATGTCTATGGCCTCTTTTGGGTCGGCAATATCGAGGGCGAGTATTATGCGTTCTTTTGGTTCCATAATTAAAAGTTAAAAAGGCACAAAGTTGCAAAGGCAGCAGCTAAAAGCTAGTCTCGCCTAAGACGGGAAGGCACGAAGATTTTTTCTATGTGCCCCTGCCTCCCGGCAGGCAGGTTTGTGCCTCTGTGTCTGCTGCCATTTCTTTTTTTTCTTTTTAAATCTTGGGAAGCGTTATTTCTTTCTGTGCCTGGTATTTACCTTTTTTGTCTGCGTAAGACCTTAAACACATTTCCTCAGCGCCTAAAAAAATCAGCTGTGCTATGCCTTCATTGGCGTATATTTTGACCGGTTTTGGTGAAGTGTTGGATATCTCTATGGTTACATGGCCTTCCCATTCCGGTTCAAGCGGGGTTACATTTACGACTATCCCGCAACGTGCGTACGTAGATTTACCCAGACATATTACAATTACGTCTCTCGGGAGATTGAAGTACTCGAGTGAAGTGGCAAGTGTAAAAGAATTAGGGGGTATTACGCATATATCCCCTTTAAAATTCACAAAACTGTGTGGGTCAAGTTTTTTAGGGTCAACAATGTCATTGTTTACATTATTGAAAATCTTGAATTTATCGGATATCCTCATATCATAGCCGTAGGAACTGATACCGTATGATATAACCCCATCTTTTACCTGGTTTTCAGCAAAGGGGGTTATCATCCCCTTTTCAGCCATTTTTTTAATCCAGCGGTCGTTTTTTACCATCATGTCCCCATTGTTAGTTAAGGTATAGGCTTGGTTTTTGAAAGGTTAACATAAAGTTTTATTTCTTTACAACAATAACCCGATAAAACTTGACGTAATTTCTTATTTAGCGCTATACTGAAATATCCTGGGGGAGGTATAGACCCGTGGAATTTACGGGTCAAGCCTGAGAGTTCTCCCGACTATTAGGGAGGAGACCCTTGAACCTGAACTGGGTAATACCAGCGGAGGAAATGGCTGATGACTGATCCTTTACCGTATTCCTCAAGGTAGAAACCCTGAGGGAATACGGTTTTTTTATAGCTAAGTTATGAACGAAAGAAAAACAGACACTAAATTTATAAGAGAAATTCTTTCCAAGGCGATGGAATTGGAAGTTTTAAACCTTGGGGAGGTCTCAAGCCTTATTGCATTGAGGGACAGAGATCTGTGGGAGGAGGTTTTTGAGACAGCCCGTTTGATTAAAGAGAAGGTTTACGGCAGAAGGGTTGTCCTGTTTACACCCCTTTATCTGTCAAATGTGTGTGTAAATGACTGTTTATATTGCGGTTTTAGAAAAGGAAATAAAATTGCAGGAAGAAAAACACTGGAAACGGGTGAAGCCGTAAAAGAGGCGACATTGCTTGCAAAAAGGGGATACAGAAGACTGCTTCTTGTTACCAGTGAACATCCGGAACTTACAGGAGTGGATTATCTGGAGAAGGTTATCAATGAAATTTATAAGAATTCGGATGTGAGGATACTTCATGTGAATGCAGCTCCCATGAATACAGATGATTTTAAGAGGCTCAAGGCATGCGGTACGGGCGTATATCAGTGTTTCCAGGAGACATATCATATTCCGGCATATTTTCGTATGCACCCGTCAGGCCCCAAGGCTGATTATGAATGGAGACTTGGTGTTATGGACAGGGCAATAGAGGCAGGTTTTGAAGATGTTGGAATGGGGATTCTCCTTGGCCTTTATGACTGGAGATGGGACGTATGGGCACTAATAGCCCACAGTCATAGACTTATTAAAAAATATGGATTTGGTCCCCACACTCTTTCCGTTCCAAGGCTTCAGCCTGCTGAAAAATCTAAATTAAAAAACCCTAAATATAGGGTTTCAGACAGTGATTTCAAAAAGATAGTCGCGATATACCGGCTTGCACTCCCATATGTAGGAATTGTAATCTCTACCAGAGAACCTTCCGGACTCAGGGATGAATTATTGTCAATTGGTGCATCGCAGATATCAGCCGGTTCAAGGACAAGCCCCTCTGGTTATATTGGAAATAACAATACAGCACAGTTTGAAATAGGGGACAAACGCAGCCTTGAGGAAATAATAGAAAAGATTTCAAGCCTGGGACTCATACCGAGTCTTTGCACAGCATGCTACAGGGAGGGCAGGAGCGGGGAAAAGTTCAGGAATCTTGCGCAGAAGAGGGCAATTAAAAAGTTCTGTGATGAAAACGCTTTTTTAAGTCTCAAAGAGTATTTAGAAGACTACGCGTCAGAGGATGTAAAGAAGCAACTAATAAAGAGACTGAAAGAGGAGAGCAAAAAAAGCAGTAACGGCCTCTCAATGAAATTTAAGCTTATAGAACAGGGGAAAAGAGATCTTCACATATAAGTTAAAAGTTTAGGATTGATGTTATGAAAATTAAATTAAACGGAGAGTTATCGGAATTTCAGGAAGGTACCACTGTTGCAGGGCTTCTTGAAAAACTGAATATACAGACGGGCAGGGTTGCTGTAGAAGTCAACATTGAGATTATTAAAAAACAGAATTATGAGAAGCATATGCTTAAAGAAGGTGATTTGATTGAGATTGTGAATTTTGTGGGAGGAGGATAATAAAGATAATAACCAATAATCAAATCCCAAATTCCAAACGTTTTGTTGTTGAATAATTGGATATTGGTGCTTATTTGATGTTTGTGATTTGGTGATTGAAATTTTTTCTAAAGGAGTTTTGCATGGATGACAAATTAGTTATAAAAGGGATTGAGTTCAGGTCCCGGCTCTGGGTTGGGACGGGTAAATACAGGGATTTTGAAGAGACCCGGAGAGCTGTAGAGGCATCAGGTGCTGACGTTGTAACAGTTGCTGTAAGAAGGGTGAATATAACTGACAGAAAATCAGAGAATCTCCTTGATTTTATAGACCCCAAAAAATACAAGATTCTTCCGAATACAGCAGGTTGCTATACAGTGGAGGACGCACTGCGGTATTCCAGGCTGGCAAGAGAAGCAGGGATTTCAGATCTCATAAAGCTTGAGGTAATTGGTGATAAAAATACCCTTTTCCCTGATACATGTGGACTGCTGAAGGCCACTGAAATACTTGCAAAGGAAGGGTTTATTATCCTTCCTTATACAAATGATGACCCGGTTATGGCGCAACGGCTGGTAGATGCCGGGGCTTCAGCTGTTATGCCCCTTGCTGCGCCCATTGGTTCCGGCCTTGGAATCAGGAACCCTTATAACATAAAAATAATACTCGAGCAGGCTAAAGTACCTGTGATTGTTGATGCCGGCGTTGGCACTGCCTCAGATGTGGCAGTTGCAATGGAACTTGGGTGTGAAGGTGTTCTGCTTAATACTGCAATAGCAGGCGCTAAAGACCCGATTGTAATGGCAGAAGCAATGAAACATGCTGTTATAGCAGGGCGTCTTGCTTATAAGGCAGGCAGGATACAGAGAAAGCTTTATGCAACTGCAAGCAGCCCGATAGAAGGAATGCTTTAAAGACAGTTGACAGTTACCGGTTAACAGTTATCAGTGAAAAAAAATAAATCAATAAACTTTAAACTATATCTAATCACTGACAGGAAGTTGATTGCTGAAAGCTGCTTCCTGACATCTGCAGTCAGGCAGGCATTAAAGGGTGGAGTCAAGGCAGTTCAGCTCAGGGAAAAAGATTTAGGGGAAAGGGAATTACTGAAACTGGCTTACAAGATGAGGGATTTAACAAAAAAATATGAAGCAAGTCTTTTTATCAATGACAGGCTTGATATTGCGCTTGCAGTCGGAGCAGACGGAGTTCACCTCACACAAGAAAGCATACCCGCGGATGCCGTGAAAAAGGCTGTAAAGGGAAAACTCTTAATCGGGGTTTCAACACATTCCTTAAAAGAGGCAGGAAAGGCTGAAAAAGCAGGGGCTGATTTTATTACTTTTGGGCCGGTTTGCAGGACACCCTCAAAATTAAGATACGGCAAACCCGTAGGTGTTGATAACTTAAAAAAAGCCTGTAAAAAGGTAAATATGCCTGTTTTTGCAATCGGAGGTGTAAAAATCCGCAGAATAAATGAGTTGAAAAAAACAGGCACACACGGAGTTGCCGTTATATCAGAGATTTTGGGCTCTCAAGATATAGAGACAAAGACAAGGGAAATTGTTAATTTATTAGAGGATGGATAGGAGCTAATGCACAGGATACTCTCCTATCGCTCATTCTCGCCCCGATAAATCGGGGCTCCGAGGTTTTTGCCTCTTTATTTTTAATATATTATATGGATTATCTGCAAAAAAAACCGCTTAAGGAGAATATCCTGTGCATTATAAAATCTAGGAGAATAAGATGATCAACGTTCTAAAAGAGACAAGAATTGAGCTTGCAAGAAAAGGCGTAATCACTGACGAGGTTAAGCAAGTTGCACTTATGGAAGGTGTCAGGCCGGAGCAGCTTTCCCAGGACATTGCATCAGGCCTTGCGGTTATCACAAGAAATAAGACTCATGATATAAAACCATTGGGAATAGGAAGGGGTTTAAAGACGAAAATAAATGCCAATATCGGTACATCAAAGGACAGGGTGTTGCTTGATGAGGAGATGCAGAAGCTTGACGTGCTTGTTAAATACGGTGCTGATGCAGTTATGGACCTGTCAACAGGCGGTACTATTAAAGACATAAGAAGACTCCTGCTTGAGAAATCACCCATCTCAGTGGGCACTGTGCCTATATATGAAGCGGTGGTAAAGACAGTTGATGATAAAGGCTCCATGGCAAGAATGAGTGTTGACACGCTTTTTAATACCATAGAAGAACATGCGGAAGAAGGTGTTGATTTTGTTACTGTTCATTCAGGGCTGACAAGAGAAACTATTGAAATACTAAGAGAGGACGGCAGGGTTCTTGATATCGTGAGCCGCGGCGGGGCGTTTCTTGTTGAATGGATGATATACAATGGCAAGGAAAATCCTCTTTATGAATATTATGACAGGCTCCTTGAAATAGCAAAAAAATACGACCTTACCTTAAGTCTTGGTGACGGTGCCAGGCCCGGATGCCTTGCCGATGCAACAGACAGGACCCAGATAAATGAACTCAGGAACCTCGGAGAATTAAGAGACAGAGCACTGGAAGCAGGTGTACAGGTAATAATAGAGGGACCGGGACACGTGCCTCTTAACCAGGTTGAGCTGAATATAAAAATGCAGAAGGAGATTTGCAAGGGTGCGCCTTTTTATGTACTCGGGCCGCTTGTAACCGACATTGCAATGGGTTATGACCATATTGCCGCTGCCATTGGAGGCGCAGTTGCAGGTGCAGCCGGTGCTGACTTTCTCTGCTACGTTACACCGTCAGAGCATATAAGGCTGCCAAACCTTGAAGATGTAAAGGAAGGTGTTATCGCATCAAAAATAGCCGCTCATGCCGCTGATATTGCAAAAGGTGTAAAAGGTGCTATTGATATTGACATTCAGATGGCAAAAAGAAGAAAGGCGCTTGACTGGGACGGGCAAATTGCCCTTTGTCTGGATCCTGAGAGGGTTAAAAAATGGCGCTCTCAGGTACCGCCTTCAGAGTCAGAAGTATGCAGTATGTGCGGGGAGTTCTGCGCAATAAAGACGGTTGAAAAGGCATTGAAGAAGAAAGGTTAATGTGGGGTTCCAACCCTCACCTTGGTCGATTCAGAACAGCCACGCATGGATTAAATAAAAAATTCTAAATAATTTTGTGGCGTTTCACCCACGCCCGACCTACTTTCTTTACCTCTAAAGAAAGGTGCCCCTCGAAAATTTAAAGCTCCTTTCAGGAGCTGAAATGAAAGGAATTGCTATTGATTATATTTGTTCGCTTAAAGCTCTCTATGCATTTTCGGGCGGTTCGTTCGGTTAGCTTCCGGTAAATTAATTCAAACTCCCCCCACCGTTTTGCTTCGCAAATCGAAGCAGTGGGGGTCAAACACGAATTAATTTCCTTGGCCCCGTAGCACATAGGCAATAGCCTATACGGGGCTTAACCCTACAACTTCCCTCCCTCACCTGAAATTTTCGCATGGGGGATAAAACAAAGGCAGAACCTACCAATGACCAGCGAGCGGTTAGTGCCTGCCTGCCGGTAGGCAGGAGTGAATATAAATAATTCTTTCTTCCTTACATTGAGGTTTCCTTTAAGGGAACATTAAGCAATCCAAGGGGATTATTTACAGAAATAACGTCCTGCTAAGTGATGCGAGATATGCAGCGCGTAATCTTGCTAAAAAACTATTTTTAAAATTAAAACTAAACAAAACTCAAAAAGGTTCCGGCTATCTCGCATTCACTTCAGCAGCTTGTTAGGTCATATTTCCCTAAGAAATCATCCGGGATATCAGCATGTTTTCTTCCCGCAAGACCAAAATAGTACAAAGGCTTGCCATCCATTGACATCCTGTGGCGGTAGCGTTCCAAATGGTAAATATCCAGATACTTTGAGAATATTAGCTCCCGAATCATTCGTGAGAATCCTGATGTGTCCGTGTGATCTAAAAAAGTTTCTTTGATATTAAAAGCAACCCATCCTTCACTCTGAATAAGGTTGAACCCTGTAAAAAAAGCCTTAGGCGGAATATCACTAAAACCAAGAGCTGCAACAGTTGTTAAACAGTCCGGCATCCATGACGCTATTTCATTGTGAAGATCTCCATTAAGATTACAAAAGTCTGCAACATAATAGGCGTCATAAATCCCTGGCCTATCCCTTTCTGTTGCCTGCTGTGCTTCATCAATGATATCCACACCAATTAACCTTGAAACACCATGCTTCTTTAATGCTTCTCCCATCATTCCATTGCCTGCACCAAGATCTAAAACCCGCAACTCGCTAAGATTGTATTCAGATTGACTAAGACTATGCTTCAGAATTTCTGTTACCTTTGCAGGAGATTGACATCTCAATCGCTCATAGAATAGCTGCTCATATAAATCTGGTTTACTATAGATGACATCATAATCATGAAAACGGATCTTCTTTTTTCCTGCAGACTCTACTAAATAAAAAAATGCTTCATCCTGTTCAAGTTTTTCTGTATCTCTTTTGGGGAATTGTATCCTGTGCCGTTTTTGCATTATTTATCCTTTTCTATATTTAATTTAGACCTAACAATTAATATACGAAGTTCGTATTTTCAGGTTTTTTCATATACACGATACTATACCTGCCCTGTATGTACAACGCAAGTTATGTAAAATAAAGAAATTATATTAATTCAATTTCGCAATTACCCTTTATTAACAGAAAATATACGAAGCCTGCCTACCGGTCAGGCAGGTTCGTTTTTGGTGGAGTTTTTGTCATTGTAAAGCGTTAATAATTAATCTACTGGTGCTTTTTCCAAACTGTTTCCATCCATCGTCAGCTCTAATATCTCCCAGTTTTTAAAAATTGCTTCAAACCTGTGAGTATCGGCAGTATTGATTTTTTCTGGCAGTTTAAAGAGTTTTCGGGACAGGGCAGGCGAATTATCAGCTTTACCAAGAAGGGCTGTAATCTCGGCTATAGCATAGTTAATGTGGACCATTAACTTAAATACCGGCTCGTTTACAATCGTACTGATAATAGGGTTGATTTTAGACATTGCATCTGGTTCGAGCACGGTAATATAAGTACCGGTTCCCATGTTGTGATCATTTGGAATGATTATCTCTGAATAATCAATTCCAAGTACAGGTTTTTCCTGGCGGCTTTTTATTTCAGGCATCTTGCTACTCCGGTGATAACGCTACTCTTTTATATTATCTAAAACCTGTTTAAAAGCAAGGATAAAATTTGCCCCTTCTATAGTACTGTCAAATTCTAAAAGCCAGGGAATCTTGTTATTGAAAAGGAGTAAGCCAAGTGTAGAAATAAGCTTTTCAAACATTTTTTGAATTCAGAATTCTGGCTATTCTTATATCGGTCTCTATATCCTCAAGGGGATTTTTTAAGGGAAGGACGCCAAGATTCAGGCTTTTTTTCCATAAAGCCTCAAAGATCTTAAGGGATTTAAATTAGTCGGGTTTTTCTTCCTTAATCTCTTGTCTCTTGAAATTTTCGAGAACCTTGTGATTCTTAATCATGTTTTATATTACAATACTTTACTCAAGAGTAACAAAAATTTTAATGAATTGTTGAGCTTATCACTACTGTGGTACCCAGACCTTGCCTTTGTCTATTATGTGTTCGACCACCCATCCCCTTTTCTGTAATGCCCGGGATATGAACCGCCTGTGGCATTTCCGGGGGAAGTGCTCGGCACATATAATTACAGAAGATTTTCGGGAGGCGGTTTCTTCCAGAGAATCAATCCCCAGTTCAAACTCCTTTGTGCGGGTGTAACTGTCATACCCGCCTTTTCTAAAGCCCCCGAGCTCTTTTCCGAGGTAATAGTATTCAAACCTGCCTGCATGCCTACGGCATGTAAACCGGCACCTGTCTGCCGTAGGTAGAGGCAGGCTGCTCCCTTTTAAGCAGTGATTCAAGATTGGCCCTTTTGAAATGTTTGAGCCTGCTGGCTGGAAAACTCCTTACATCAATGACTGCCTCAATGCCATAGCTGTTTATTATTTCGATGAAATCTTCCATGCTCCGAAGTCCTGTGCCGAGAGTATAGAGCTTTTTCTCCATTTCAATTCTTCCGGATAGTGCTTAAATATGAGATTATAAAAGCTGCTACGTAAAGAAGTCCCCCTATAACCAGAAAACCGTACCAGTAAGGCTGGGGAAAGTGTTGATGGAGTGTAGCATCAATATCCCGCATAAAGGAAAAAAGTATGAACCCGGTACCGGCTAAAGCAAGAATGCCTGATATTGGGGCAGGGTTAAAATCACAATCTTTATAAGACTGGTAAATTATAAGAAGACCAAAGATAATCATCAGAAAAGAAATGGAGACAGGGGCAATTACGGGCCCGATCCACGGGACCGGTATCAAGAACAGAATGTCCCGCTCAAAGACCGATGAAGGCCAGTCAATCAGTACCTTGAGCCATATGTAGTAAAAGATATCCCAAAGACCAAAGCAAAACAAAAAATAGGCAAATCGTTCCCAGAGCTTTTTGCCCGCAAGTGCGGATATGGATAAAAGCATGAGTATAGTTGCAGCTTCACGGATAACTTCTATGCCGATTATATTATCCGTGATGGGTGCCAGGGGAAATGAAAAGCCTCCGGGATAATAAATTGCGCGCAGATAAACGACGACAGCCGACTCCACAAATGCCATAGAGACACTGAAGATACTTACCCAGATTATTTTTCTAATGAGTTTAGCCAAAGACATCCGGGACGATTCAAAACCTATTGCCTGTTTTGGTGAAAATGGGCGGCAATATAATAAAAATTAACAGGCATGCCGGCTTTATTTGACGTTTTAGTCAGACTTAGCTTCCTTGAAAAGTCTGTTCAACACAGCCTCAATTTGTTTAGGGGTAAGCAACCCTTTTTCAAAAAAAATTCTTCCTATGACCCTGTGAGATCTGTTGGAAAGATCATCTTCTATTTGCTCGCTCAGCGCCTCTTTTAATTGTTCAGGTGTAACAAGTTTCATTTCTACAGCAATCGTGCCGAACCGAACACAGTATTTTTCTGAAATCTCCTTTTCAATGTCTTTTCCCATTTTTTAAAAACCTCCGGTGCTTAATCCTGCGATAAGTGCAATCTTATTATACACCTACTTTTTATTATTGCAACTTGCCTTTTAGTTCAAAGAATTCTGAACTGTAAAATGTTATAATTTATGAGGGTTTTAATTCAGTAACGACAATAAACCCCGTTAGAAGACCCCCCCTTCTTGCTTTCGCAAGAAAGCAGGGGGGGCATTCTAACGGGGTAAATTAAAAAAATGCCCAAGTCCATCCCTTTAGAAAATATTCAATTCATTCTGCTTGATATGGATGGTACACTCCTTGATTTATATTTTGACGAGTATTTCTGGGGTCACCTGGTCCCTGAAAAGTATGCCGAGAAACACAATATAACTTTTGGTGCCGCGAAGGAGCTGTTGTTTAAAATATACAGGTCACACGAAAAAACGCTTAAATGGACCGACCTTGACTTCTGGTCAAGGGAATTTCACCTTGATATCCCGGCACTCACTGAACAGATAAAACACCTCATTGAAGTGCACCCGCATGTTATTGATTTTTTAAAGATGATGAAGAAACACAGGAAAAAGGTAATTCTAGTAACTAATGCACACTATAAGGCTATCAATATCAAATTAAAAAAAACACAGATAGGAGGATATTTTGACTCTGTGCTGTGTTCTTTTGATACGGGGTATCCAAAGGAAAGCATTGAATTCTGGCATAAGGCAGAAAGACTGTTAAAGTTTGATAAAGAAAAAACGCTTTTTATTGATGATACAGAGGATGTTCTAAAAACAGCAAAAGAATACGGAATCAGGTACCTGCTTTTTAAGGCAGGGGCGAACTCAAAAGCAAAACCCAAGGAGTCAAAAGAGTTCCGGGTGATAAATGACTTCAGGCAGCTGATGAAGGAAGAGCGCTAAATACCGTAGCTAGTAGCTGGTAGTTACCAGTTAGGAAATAATACCCTTTAGCTACAGACTACTTACTACTGGCTACTTTGCTTTTATTTATTCATCATTTCAAGGAATTCCTTGTTGCTCTTTGTACCTGTAAGCTTACCAAGCAGGAATTCCATACTTTCAACAGTGCTGAGAGAGTGAAGCACTTTTCTTAAAATCCACATCCTGTTAAGGATTTCTTTTTCTACGAGCAGTTCCTCTTTTCTTGTTCCAGACGCATTTATATCAATGCTCGGGAATATTCTCTTATCAACAAGCTTTCTATCGAGATGAAGCTCCATGTTACCGGTGCCTTTAAATTCCTCAAAGATAACATCGTCCATACGACTTCCTGTATCGACAAGAGCAGTCGCAAGGATTGTAAGGCTCCCTCCTCCATCTTCGATGTTTCTTGCGGTCCCGAAGAACCTCTTTGGCCTCTGAAGGGCGTTGGAATCAAGACCGCCGGACAGCACCTTGCCGCTTGCAGGTATTACAGCATTGTAGGCCCTGGCAAGCCGTGTGATTGAATCCAGGAGAATTACAACGTTCTTTTTTGTTTCAACAAGTCTTTTGGCCCTTTCAATAACCATTTCAGAAACCTGGCAATGCCTCTGGGGGGGTTCGTCAAAGGTGGAACTTATTATCTCAGCAGAGGACACCTGTCTCTTCCAGTCGGTAACCTCCTCGGGCCTTTCATCTATAAGCAGGATTATTAGATGTATATCAGGGTGATTTGTCTTGGTAGCCTTTGCTATGGATTGAAGCAGCATTGTCTTGCCTGTTCTTGGTGAGGCAACAATCATGCCCCTCTGCCCCATGCCTATCGGAGTGGTGAGGTCCATAACCCTGGTAGAATAATCGTCCTTATCATAGTCAAGCTTTATCTTGTCTGTTGGATAATAAGGAATGAGGTTGTCAAAAAGAGGCCTTTCAATATTTTCATCGGGGGATTCATGATTTATAGCCTCAACCTTGAGAAGGGCAAAATATCTCTCACTTTCTTTTGGCGGCCTGATTTGTCCTGTAACAAGGTCGCCGGTTCTCAGGTTGAATCTCCTTATCTGGGAAGGTGAGACATAGATGTCATCAGGGCCCGGCAGATAACTATAGTCAGAGGAACGGAGGAAACCAAAACCATCAGGAAGAATTTCCAGTACACCTTCACCAAAGATAAGCCCTGTTTTTTCTGTCTGGGCCTGCAGTATTGCAAAAATGAGGTCCTGCTTTCTGAGGCCCCTTGCGCCCTCGACCTTCATTTCTTTTGCCATTTTTGTAAGTTCATCAATATTTTTTTCCTTAAGCCCGGTGATATTCATCCCGTCTTCTGAGATTCTGTTGGTTTTACCCATGCGGTCTCCTTGATTTTTGGTTTTATCCATCTCGAGTTGTTACTTATATTATTGAGGAATACATTTTCAGGAAATATAATTTAAAAATATGCTATTTGGAGGTTATGCCTTTCAAATAAAAAGGGATTTAAATGAAGAACTTCTTTGAATAATTGACCATGCTAAAACAGATTTGTGTTTGTCAATACAACCTTTATATAACCATACTAAAAGAGATTTGAGTTTGTCAATAGTAAAGTTTTAAGCCCCTTTTTCCACAGATATTTCAAAAAGGCCTGAAAGCTGCAAAATCCATTGATTGAATTGGTTTCAGGGGCTAAGTATTAGTCTTTAGACTTTTTTTGTGGTAAAGTTAAAGTTGTCCTTGCAGTTGATAAGCTTCATATATAAAGGGGATTTGTTAGCGTTTTGGGGTTATATGGCCTGCACGGATATAAAATTCCAGATTTATGCCCACTCCTGTCAGTTTTTAGCGGTTTTGGCAGGTAGTTTTTAAAAAATAATGAAACTGAAATTTGAAAAAATTATTGAATATTTGATAGGTTCTGAAAAGGGTGATGAACCGCTGTCGAAAGTAAACATCCCAGGGCAGTTTCAACAGGGGGAAAATGATAGTCATGCAATTGCAAGGAATCTGAACGCTGCCTTTTTGATTGTATTATCAGGGGAATCGCACTGTTTATATAATCAGGCATCAGGATATTTAATTGATTTTCAGGACCATCCCGTATGGGGAAAGACAGTCAGGTTTTATAAAGACGGGCTTGAGCTTATCCGCTCGGAAATATCTGACAGGTGTTATGTTGATGATAGGTTTGAGAAGGATTTAACCAATCTTCACTCGTGGATTATCAATCAGGGGAATCGTAGAAATTACAAAGCAACAGTTGAGAAAATCCGCCAGGTTTTCTTCCCTGAAGGAGTTTCATTATGCGATACTGAAAAAAGGGAAGAAAAGGTGAAATTGCTTAGAAAGAAAAGAGAAATCAGGCTCACTGCCTTAAATCCTTCGCCAATCACAAATCCGGCAAAAGAAATTCTGTTTACATCTAATATTCTTGTCACACTGCCGCCGGCTTCGAAAGGGATTGATTCCCAGCCTGTCAGCGATTATCTCAAACAGAGATTGAAACAGGTAGCCCAGGAAGACCAGGAATACTGGTACGACCACCCTATCCCTATCGGGGTGGCTCCGGAACATAATGAAGCCTTGTATGGTCTGGAGGGATTAGACAAAGCCGTGGAATTTGAAAAACAACGCGGTACAGCCGGAAAGGACGAAAGACTGACATGTGTTCTTTCGGTTTCGGTAACCCATGAAGGGCTTCAGGGGATTATAAAAGAATACCTGGAAGATGAATTTAAAAAGGAAAAAAACATTAAGCACCTGAACGTGTATGTATTCACAGAGGTGGATACTATAAAGTTGATAGAAAAAATCCTTATCCCGGCCCTTGAAAAATATCTGGGAGTAGAGGAACACGGTATCCTGTATGAAATTATCGGGGTGGACGGGGAATATGGCAGGCATTACAGCTTTCTAAAGGCAGTATCCGCATTCTGGCAGGTTTTTATTGCCCCTGAAATTAAGGGGACTTTTAAGATTGACCTTGATCAGGTGTTTCCACAAAAAGCACTGGTTGAACAGAGCGGTGCATCGGCTTTTGAGCATCTTAAGGCTCCCCTGTGGGGTGCAGAAGGTATTGACAGCCGGGGCAATGAAGTGGAACTCGGGATGATTGCAGGTGCACTTGTAAACAAGAAAGATATTGAAAAAAAATTATTTTGCCCTGATGTATGTTTTCCGCCTGACAAAATTAAGGCTGATGAAATTATATTTTTTAGTACACTTCCGCAGGCCCTTTCCACTGAAGCAGAGATGATGACCCGTTACACAGAAGATTCGCCTGACGGCAAAAAACAGTGCATCCAGCGAATTCATGTTACCGGCGGAACCTGCGGAGTTATGATAGATTCTCTAAGGAAATATCAGCCTTTTACGCCGATATCAATAGGGAGGGCAGAAGATCAGGCGTATATAATGTCTGTATTGTTTAATAGCTCTCAAAAAAATCTGCGATATGTTCATAAGGACGGCCTTATCATGCGGCATGACAAAGAAGCATTTGCAGGGGAAGCCATAAAAACTGCCGCCACAGGGAAGTTAATCGGCGACTACATACGTATACTGCTGTTTTCTTATTATGCACGTGCCCTGCCCTGGTCCCTTGAGGACATTAAAAATGAAATTGACCCTTTTACGGGCTGTTTTGTTTCAAAAATACCACTGACAGTTGTGTATTTGCGGTTTGCATTAAGAGCTGCCTCATTATTTAATGAGGATACAAAAGAAAAAAATCAGCAGGGGTTTGAGCTTTTACAGACTGGCATGAAACGCTTGCATGATATAATCCAGAAACTTGTCAAAGAGCCCGATCATTTGGCCGAGCAATTCCAGAGGGAAAAACAGGGTTGGCGTTTATTTTATAATATCATTGAAACTGTGGAGAGAAACTTAAGCAAAAAAGATGCATTTGCCCTTGATTTACAGAAAAGGGCAAAATCTCTCATTGAAGCCTGCAGGATAAACTTTAAAGGAGGCTAAGCTATGTTAGACAATATAACAGGCAGATATTCGTTTCTCGACAGATACGGTAAGCCGTTAAATCTGGAGAGAGCTACAGCCCTTGATCAGAACGGGAAAGCATACGGACCTGATTTCAGTTCCCTGACGTCAATTGTCATTATTTCTGCAGAAAGGGGAAATTATACCAGGCGATGTGTTGAGACTATTTTCAAAAACACTTCTGACCCCTTTGAGATAATATTAAGTGACGTGGGTTCAGGGACTGAAACACTGGGCATTGTATCAGAACTGGAAGATGAACATAAAAATGTGCATGTTATATACAACAGGCAGAGCACGGGTACGACCGGGCAGAGAAATCAGGGGATTTATTATTCAAGGGGAGCGTATATTGCCCTCATGGACAACGATGTCCTTGTGTTGCCGGAGTGGCTGGAACAACTGAAAGAGGTTGCAGCAAAAGATGACAGTATCGGCATGGTAGGGTCAAAACTTCTTAAGGTGGAAATTGAGAATGTATATTACTGCGGGTGTCATACAATTACCCTTGAGAGGGAAGGAAAGGTATACGGAATAGGGCTTGACAAAGCAGGGTCGATGTCAGATCTGCGCAGAAAAGACCCCCTTGTAATGAAAGGGGGCGAGGTTCCATGGTACACCACTACCACAATTTTAGTTCGACGGGATGCGGTATTTAAAGTCGGGGGCTTTGACGATATCGTTGACGGCAGGGGGATTTTTATTGCAAATGAGGATAAGGACCTTTCTTTAAGCATCAGAAAAGGTGGTTATAAAATCTATTATTGTCCTGAGTCTGAGACCATTCATAATCATGACTATTCAAAGGTGGACAGAAAGGATGCTTATCACAGCAAATATCGTCTAAGAATGGAGCAGATAGAAAAGGATACACGATATTTCCTGAATAAATGGGAGATTAAGTACCTGATTGAAAAACTTCCGCATGAGGACAATTCAAGCCAGTGGGACGGTCATGCAATGACCCGGGTTGATCTTGACCTGAACCTTGAAGAGTTTAAAGGAGATATTGTTACTGTAGGTTCTCTCTGATCGGGGAACCCGGTTCAAAAAAATGTTTTTGGAACAGCCATGTTTTCTGTAAAACCTGAAAAGGAAAAAGCGCTTAGGGAAAAACTTAAAAGTCTCGGGATTTACGAAAAAGATACCAGAGAGTCATTTATCCGTTCTCAGGGCAAAGGCGGGCAGAACGTTAACAAGACTTCTACCTGTGTATATCTTAAGCATATACCTACAGGCATTGAAGTAAAGTGCCAGAAAGAACGCTCTCAGGCCCTTAACCGCTACCATGCCAGGCAGCTTCTTTATAAAAAGATAGAACGTTTAATCAAAGGCAGGAAAAGCGAGGAAGAACAGCGTGTTGCAAAAATCAGGCGGCAGAAGCGAAAACGCTCAAAGCGCGCCAGGGAAAAAATTCTGGCTGAAAAGAGAATGCAATCACTAAAGAAAAAAGAACGTTCCTTCAGAGGGAATTTTGAGGAATAAGTAATCTTTTTATTCCTGGCTGGTTTATAATGTTCTCATAGTATCAAGAGGAGGTAGATAATGTTAGAAATAGATATATCCGGTTTTGGATCTGTTAAGTTAAAACACCTTGTGTCTGATTTTACAGGTACACTCTCGGTAAACGGGAAACTCCTGCCGGGAGTAAAAGAACAGTTAAATAAAATAGCGGATCTCCTGGCCGTACATATCCTTACTTCAGATACTTTTGGAATGGCTAAATCTGAACTCAAGGGAGTCCGTTGTAAGACTTCTATATTAAAAGGAGATTATCACGATCTCCAGAAGGAAGAGTATGTGCAAAATCTCGGTGCTTCCTCTGTTGTTGCGTTTGGCAATGGTAATAATGACAGAAAGATGCTCAGGGTTTCACGGCTTGGAATAGCAGTTACCGAAGGCGAAGGCTGTTCAATTGATGCCCTGATGTCTGCTGATGTTCATATTGCCAGCATAAAGGCAGGGCTTGCGCTCCTGCTTAATCCCAAAAGGTTCAAGGCAACACTCAGATACTAGAGTAAAAAGTAGAGATTAGAGAGTAGAGAGAATAAATCTGTGCCCCGAGAAATCTTTTAGATTTCCGGGATTAAGTACCCGCAATGCTTCCCCGAGGAATTCGAAGAATTCCAGGGACTAAGTCCTCGCAATCTTTCAGATTGCAGAGGGCGAATTGCAGGGCATAATCGTCTTTTAAAATCTGTGTAATCAATTATTCCGGAGGAATAAATGGATTTCTTGAAGGTATTTTTCCCTGTTTCAGGTGTTGATACTTATATTTTCATCCCCCCGCTGGTTGCATTTGTTATCTCATTTTTTACTTCCATGAGCGGGGTGTCGGGCGCTTTTCTCCTCCTCCCGTTTCAGATGAGTGTATTAAATTATTCGAGCCCTTCGGTAACTTCCACCAACCTTTTATTTAATATTGTGGCTATCCCAAGCGGGGTTTACCGCTACATCAAAGAGAAACGCATGGCATGGCCGTTAACATGGGTGGTCATTGCGGGAACACTTCCCGGTGTATTCATAGGTTATTACATAAGGGTCGTTTATTTACCAGACCCAAAGGCCTTTAAGCTTTTTGTTGGCTGTGTACTGCTTTATATCAGCAGCCGCCTTCTGCTTGATGTTGCAAAAAAATCTCTGCATCAAAAAACAAAGCTGGATGTAATTGATAAAAAGTTCAGTGAAAGGGTTAAAAAGGTCAAGGGTCAACAGAGCAGGGGCATTGCTTCGGGAATTCCCTCCTCTGCAGTAGTAAAAACCATTTCTTTTAATCTGACCAGGACCGAGTATGAATTCTGGGGGGAGAGGTTTTCCTTTAACACGTCAGCTATGTTCTTTCTTGCTTTATTCGTGGGCATTATAGGGGGCACATACGGCATCGGCGGTGGCTCGATTATAGCACCTTTCTGTGTTACGTTTTTCCGCCTGCCCATTTATACTATTGCAGGCGCTATATTGATGGGCACCCTTTTAACCTCTGTCTCAGGTGTGACCTTCTACAGCCTCATACCCCTTAAAGGTGGACTGACTACCCCCCCTGACTGGGTTTTAGGGCTTCTTTTTGGTGCAGGCGGATTTTTAGGAATGTACCTCGGTGCCCGATGCCAGAAATTCGTTCCGCAGAAATTCATAAAACTTCTGTTAGGATTATTAATTATTTTTGTGGCTTTAAAATATATTTATCAGTATGTTAAATAACAGTAATTTTTTGTCGTAAAAGCTTTTTTGAAATATTTTTATAAAACTTCTTATAATAGGTGACTTTTTTAAAATAAATTTTGACGAATCCGGCCCTGGCGTGAGCAGGGCAGATTTTTTGAAGGGCAACATTTACAGGAGGTTTGATATTGAGCAGGAAAATATCCGTTGAACTTGCTGCAAGGGTAAAAGGCCTTCCCCCTTACCTTTTTGCAGTTATAGACAGGATGAAACAGAAGGCAATTGCCAGAGGCGTTGACCTTATAGACCTGAGTGTCGGTGACCCGGACATACCAACGCCGAGACACATAGTAGAAAAGATGAAGATGGCTGTCGGGAAACCGGAGCATCATCGCTACCCTTCATATGAGGGAATGCTTTCTTTCAGGCAGGCAATTGCGGGCTGGTATAAAAAGAGATTCAGGGTTTCTCTAAATCCTGAGACAGAGGTCCTTTCTCTTATCGGCTCCAAAGAGGGAATCGGACATATTCCGCTTGCGTTTATCAATCCGGGCGATGTGGTGCTCGTATCTTCTCCAGGATACCCTGTTTATCCTGTTGCAACACTTTTTGCCGGGGGGAAAGCCCATGAGATGCCTCTTGTAAAAGAGAACAATTTTCTCCCGGATTTAAAGGCTATCCCGGTGAGTGTCAGAAAAAAAGCTAAACTCATGTTTATAAATTACCCCAATAATCCGACATCTGCAGTTGCAGATAAAATGTTTTATAAAGAAATTATAAATTTTGCAGTTAAAAACAATATCA
>Ga0255052_10000567_pt1 | contig 29581 bp, 27 predicted proteins | sample JV7_2_21_MG_FD_188632 | JGI IMG/M metagenome (GOLD analysis project Ga0255052, IMG submission 188632) | Seawater microbial communities from Jervis Inlet, British Columbia, Canada - JV7_2_21 | ecosystem: Environmental > Aquatic > Marine > Inlet | place: Canada: British Columbia | collected...
CCAATTCAAGGGAAGGGTTTTCCTGAACGCAATCGGTGGCTGCTTCCCTCAGGGATGACATGTGAATCCTGCCAGCATGGCCTGAAAAGAGAATAATTTTTGTCAGGCCTTGCCTGGAGAAAGAACGGATGAGGTCGCGTACCATTGCGCGAAATGTATCCCCCGAAACAGTTACCGTACCCGGGTGATTCCTGGTACTGGTACAGATCCCGTAGTGGACGGGTGGGGCGACTATGGCTCTTTCGATACCCGCCGCCGCAATAGCTACCGCCTCGGCCTGTAATGTGTCGGTGGCGAGGGGAAGGTGTGTTCCATGTTCCTCGGTGGACCCGAAGGGGATGATAACGGGAGTGCCTGCGTCGGCTTCCTTCCTTATTTCCTCCATGGTCATCCAGATCATTTCCATCTTGCCACCTCCGTTAACGGGTTTTTTCAGGCGGAACGGTGATTAGTACTGAACTTCATGATATAAGTTGTTTTAGCTTTATTCAACACGATGTATGAACGTTGAATAAAGCAGGCAGAATTCAGAATTCAGGAGTCAGAATTCAGAATAAAAACATATTTAAGAATTAGAGCATTGGCAATTTGGCGAGAGAACGCAACAATCTTAAATATTATTATAAGATCGCTTCATCGTTTCACTCCATGTGTAGTTTAAAAGATATGATATGAATAATGTTATGATTTTTTCTGACTTCTGGATTCTGGATTCTGACTTCTGCTACTCAACGCCCAAGCGTGGATCGGAATTGACCACAAAATGCACCAGATCACTGAACAACTATCACAAATAAAAGGAATACTATTCGATCTTGACAACACGCTCTATCCCAGCGGGAAGGGTGTGTTCGACCTGGTGAGTGAGCGGATCGATCAGTATGTAATATTCGAGGCAGGTGTGGACTCGGGCTCCGTGAAGAATCTCAGAAGAGATTTTATAGCCGCCTATGGAACGACTCTGGGCGGGCTCATAAAGCATCACAGCACTTCTCCCGAACACTTTCTGGATTTTGTTCACGATATTCCCGTTGAGTCGATGCTTCAAGCAGATCCCGGCCTGGAGGCGTTCCTCGCCAGGATCAGGCTGCCCAAGGTGATCTTCACAAACGCATCCGCATCTCATGCCTGCAGGGTTCTTGCCGCACTGGGAGTGGGTGATCATTTCCTTGAAATTTGTGATCTGGTGGCTACTGGTTACCTGGGCAAACCCCACAACGAAGCCTTCCTGCTCGCTGTTGACACTATCGGGTTGCCGCCCACCCGGACACTGTTCGTGGACGACATGCCGGCGAATGTGGATGCCGCTGCGGGCCTGGGGATAATACCTGTGCTCGTGGAAATTGATAGTGACGGAACGGACCATCTTACTGTAAGCAAGGTAACTGATCTGGCTGAGTATTTTGAAGGAATGCCGTGGTTCGGTTAATAACCTGGTCCAAGGTCCAACGTCCAATGTCCAACGTGTTTGTAATGGTGAGTGGAGATTGGAAATTGGAGATTAGAAATTAGAACATTGATTATCAATTTTCACCCCTCCCTTGACGGCCTGCACTGAGCCTGTCGAAGTGGAGGGGACAAAGGGGAGGGTGATAGTATACCCCCTCTCCTCGGTCCTCTCTCCTTCGGCGTTGCTCAGGACCTTGAGCTTGTCGAAAGGCCGCCAGGGGAGAGGAGGAGTAAGGTTGTGGTGATATTTGTTGGCCCAGGGCCCAGCGCCTAACGCCCAGCGCCTGGTTTCAATAATCACCAATCACTAATTACTCATCACACATTACGATCCTGGACATTGGATCTTGGATCAAAATATCTGTCCTAAGAAAACGAGGCTATACCAGATGAACTCAAATCTCACAAAAATTCCTCGCGTATCAAAACGGCTTGTTTTACTTATCCCGATCATCGCAATCCTCATTGCAACCCCGTCGGACGCTTTCATAGAGCGGGGCAAGGTTATTACCCGCACTCTTTCCAACGGACTGGAGGTTCTTGTCAGGGAGGATCCGGCCCAGTCAGTCGTTGAGCTTCAGGTCTGGGTTGGTGCGGGAAGCAGGGATGAACCTGAGGGCAAGGAGGGGATTGCGCACCTGTTCGAGCACATGCTCTTTAAGGGTACGAAAAAAAGGGGAGTCGGGGAGATCGCGGGGGAGATAGAATCAGCTGGCGGTGACATTAATGCCTACACCTCCATGGATCATACGGTCTATCACATTACCGTTGCATCGGACTTCTTTGATGTAGCCCTGGATGTAATGGCCGACGCGATACAGAATTCTTCATTCGCCAAAGATGAGCTGGAGAGGGAAAAACTGGTTGTCGTCGAGGAGATCCACCGGGGCAGGGACAATCCAGACAGGGTGTTTTCCCAGGAGATGTTCAAAACGGCCTTTTCAAAACATCCATATGGCAGGACAGTGATCGGAACGGATGAATCAGTGACGGGGGTTACAAGGGGAGACATGCTGAAGTTCTTCAGCAACTGGTATGTGCCCCAAAACATGAAGGTCGTTGTGGTCGGAGGAATTGAAGCGGAGCATGTTTTCGCGGAATCAGCCAGGCAGTTCACCTTTGCCGCAAAAAGAGGAGCAAGGCGCCTGGAGGTGGCCGAACCGGAACAGACGCAGACCCGTATTTTTCGTATCACCAGGGATACCGATCCTGGCAGGATAACCCTTGCCTTTCCCATCGTGTCACTGTCAGACCCTCTGACACCGGTCCTGGATGTGCTTGCGGCAGTACTTTCCGAGGGGAACAGCTCGCGGTTTCCCGTTCATCTGAGGGACAGGGGTGTTGTCCACTCGGCCTGGTCATACGCATATACTCCCAGGGACCCGGGATTGTTCATCGTTGGCGCGACTTTAAAACACGAAAATATGGTCCAGGCCCTGGAGGGACTGCTTGCTCAGATGACCCGCCTCCAGAACGAACCGGTTTCAAAGGACGAGCTTGAACGGGCAAAGACACAGATCCTCAATGACAAGATCTTTTCAAAGGAAAGAGTTGAAGGGCAGGCCAGAGATCTGGGTTACCTTGCCCTGACTCTGGGAGATATTGATTTTAATGATGAGTATTTCTCACGTATCCAGGCTGTGGATGCAATAGACATTATCAATATTGCCCGTCAGATTTTCACCCCTGAGAAAGCGACTGTGGGCTTTCTTTCACGGGAGGAAGACCAGCAGCCGGATGATGAAAAAATCAGGGGCCTTCTTACTAAATCCCTTTTTGCCTCGGATCGAGTGGTATCTCCAACTGCCGGGAAGAAGATCGTAAAAAGCCGCCTGCCCAATGGAATAACGATCCTGGTCCGTGAGGACCACAGGCTGCCCCTGGTGAGCCTCCGCCTGGGATTCCTGGGAGGCGTGAGGTTGGAAAATGAAGGGTTAAATGGAGCCTTTAACCTCCTGGCGCACCTTCTGACGAGGGGAACTTCGGCCCGGTCGGCCGAGGAACTTGCAAAATCACTTGATGGAATGTCCGCGTCACTTTTTGGCTTTTCCGGGAGAAACAGCTTCGGTTTGCAGGGACGGTTTCTCAGCAGGGACATAGGGGAGGGCATGGGTCTGGTTCGCGAAGTTATCACAGAGCCGGCTTTTCCAGAAAAGGAAATTGAGCTCTTAAAAGAGCGTGTCATCTCTGCCATCAGCTCGAGGAAGGAAAACCTGACGTACCACGCCATTGACCTCTTTCGCTCCACGCTCTTTTCGGAGCATCCATACCGGTTTTCGACACTGGGAACCGAGGAAAGCATCAGGTCCCTTGATCGCGACGAACTGGTGAAACTCTACGAACGTATCGTCCAGCCGGAAGGAATGATCATAACTTTAGCCGGAGATATAAATGTCGTACAGGCCTACGATCTGGTTGAGAAAAATCTCGGCGATCTCACAGGGTTAGTATACGATCCTGGACCTCTGCCTCAGGAGATGGATAGATCAGGTGTGAACTCCGTTTTGGAAAGCAGGGAGGATAAGGAACAGACCCACATTATTCTCGGTTACCTGGGCCCGACACTTCATTCAGTTGACCGTGATCCCCTGGGAGTGCTCAATGCGGTTCTTGCTGGTCAGGGTGGGAGGCTGTTTACAGAATTGAGGGACAGGCGGTCATTGGCATACAGCGTCTTCTCTTTCGTTGCGCCAGGTATAGATCCCGGTTTAATAGTCTTCGGTATTGCGGTGAGTCCCGAAAGGGAAGCCGAGGCGATCTCCGGTATCCTGGAGCAGATCAGGAAGATACGGGATGAACCGGTTTCTGCTGAAGAGCTCCTCAGGGCCGGCAAATACCTGGTGGGCAGTCACCTTATCGGCCTTCAGGACCTTTCCTCCAGGGTAGACGAGGTCTTCTTCCCGGCCCTGTACGGTATAGACCTGGACAAAGCCCTCAGGTATCCGGAACGGATCCGTTCTGTAACTGCCGAGCAGGTGCAGAATGCTGCGCAAAAGTATCTGGACCCGGAGAATTATACCATCGCGATAGTAAGAGGAAAACGAAGCGAATAAAATACCAGAAGTCAGAATCCAGAATTCAGGAGTCAGGAGAGTAGGGTAGAGCATTATGATCTTGGATTAAACCAACGTTGAACATTGAACCTTGAACGTTGAACGTTTTTTATCAAATACGGAATAAAGCCTACCGTATTGGTGTAGTAATTAATAAGGGCTTATGTTATAAATATTCTGCTTTTTTGGCAGGAGGGCCAGAAGCATATTTGGCAGGGCCAGAAGCATATTTGGCTGAAAAATATTGAGAGGAGGCTGATCAATGAATCGTAAACTTGCAGTTATTCTTATTGCCATGGTGGTTGCTGTAGCCTTTGTGAGTACCCTTACCTATGCTGTTGCGGGCACTCCCCCGGAAACCATCCTCATCGACAAGGCGAAGAACAAGAAGCCTGGCGTTGAATTCCCCCATAAGGTGCATGCGGAAAAGTTCGAGTGTAAGGACTGTCACCATACGGCCAAGATCCCGGATGAAGCGGAGAGCTGTTTTAACTGTCACGGCAAGCTGCCCGACATCCCGGATCCAAGTGAAATGAGTACCAAGAAAAACCCCTTCCATATCCTGTGCAAGACTTGTCACAGCGATCTGAAAAAGGAAGGTAAGGTGACCGGTCCCACAAAGTGTAAGGAATGCCATGCCTGACCTGATTTAAAATTAAATCGATAATGCAAAGGGGCAGCGATTTTTCGGCTGCCCCTTTTTTTTATGACTCCTCCTCTCCCCTGGCGGCCTTTCGACAAGCTCAAGGTCCTGAGCAACGCCGAAGGAGAGAGGACCGAGGTGAGGGGGTATATTACCATCCGCACCTTTGTCCCATCCACTTCGACAGGCTCAGTGCAGGCCGTCAAGGGAGGGGAATAACCCCGATACCCCTGTCAGCTTACGGCTGGAGTTTCTAGTTTCTGGTCTCTAGTTTCTAGTAAAATCGAAGTCAAAGATCTTACTCTGTGTCCTCTGTGACTCTGTGGTGAAAAGAGTTGACCTTGTGTTCATAGTGTTTTACCCCAACCCCAATTTTTTCTGCGGCCCCCTGCCTGTCCTGAGCCTGTCGAAGGGCGGTCCGCCCATGTGGGCGGCCTGCGGCCCCCTGCGTTAAAAGCTCTTATCTCTTTTTATATGTTACCCCCTCCCCTTGTATTCTCCTCTCCTTCGGCGTTGCTCAGGACCTTGAGCTTGTCGAAAGGCCGCCAGGGGAGAGGATTAGACCTCGACACTTCGATGCCTCGATACCGTCAAACCTCCACACCCCCCTCCTCCCTCCTCCCTATTCTAAACCTCCGTGCCTCCGTGGTGAGCAAAACTAATCTCCAATTTCCGATTTTAAGCGAAAACTCCGTAACTTAACCCCCGGAAATTCGTAATATGACTCGGAAATCAGGTAACTCTTAATTTAGTGGGGAATATCCATCTGATTTTGTGAATTATGCTTCAAGCTAACCTCCAAAGCATAAACTGTCTGTTGACACAGGCTTCGCTGCGTGATAATACAAGGCCCGATTGGGTTCTTTGTGAAATTATTAATCAAGTTTTTCACACATCAACGCAAAGCTAAGGAGGGGAACTGATGGGCCGAAAACTTACTGTTTTTCTGGTAGTGATGACTTTTGCTGTTGCCTTTGCCGCTTCAGCCGTGGTAGCAGGTGATGCTCCCGGCCAGATAGTCATCGACAAGGCGGCAACCAAGAAATCGGGTGTCGCGTTTGATCACGAGAAGCATTCGAGCTCTGTCGGCGACTGTCTCAAGTGCCACCACAAGTCTGCTTCAGAGGATGCTGTAGAGAAGGGGTGTTTTGACTGCCACGGTGTAGACACCGCGGCAAATGATCCCGCCAGCGGCAAGAAGGACAATCCTTTCCACATTTCGTGTAAAGAATGTCACAAGGAAAAAGGCGAGGGACCGACCAAGTGTAAGGAATGCCACAAATAGCTACTGTTAATATTATTTACAGCTGAAATGCTCGATGGGGGCGGCATCAGCCGCCCCTTAAATATGTTAGTGTCGTAAGAAGTCCATCCATGACTTTTTACGACACTAACAACTGTATCCCCTCTGAATCGAGACACATTGTGAAAAGAGATTCCCGGAACGACGAAGCCCCGATCAAAACTGAAAAGAAAAAATCATTCCTGTCAGCAGCATACGATTCACTGGCCTCGGTAACCCTGGCTATCTTTCTTCTCATCATACTTGCCGTAACATCCATAATCGGAACAGTCGTTCTCCAGAAGGGAAGGCCCGAGCAGTACATGCAGGAATACGGCTCGGCGCTGTACAGGTTCTTCCTCGCTCTCGGCCTGGATGATATGTACCGGTCGTGGTGGTTTTTGAGCCTGCTGGCTCTCCTCCTCCTCAACATCACACTCTGCTCCATAAAGCGCTTTCCCCGTACATGGAGGATGATGACACAGCCGCCGACCATGCTTGATGAGGGAATGTTCAAAAGGATGAAGTACAGAGGTTCAGTCCGGCGAGGCAGGGATTTTGAGGCTGCCGAGGTGTTTGCGCAGGATCTTCTCGGGGACCATTTCGGAAAGGCCAAGGAGATCCGCGACGATGATGCGGTAACCTTCTTCATTGACAAGGGCTGGTACGGAAGGTTGGGAGCCTATATCACGCATCTCAGCATTCTGCTTCTTGCTGTGGGAGCTGTTTACGGCGGAATAGCAGGATTCAAGGGGTATGTGAACGTGCTTGAGGGACAGACTATCGACCGTATAAGCCTGCGGGGGAAAAGAGCCTTCCTGAAATTGCCGTTCCAGGTTCGCTGCGATGATTTCCAGGTTGTCTACTACCCCGATACCCAACAGCCGAAAGACTACTTCAGCGACCTTACAGTTATTTCCGGCGGCCGCGAGATCATGAAGAAACGCATAGAGGTCAACCATCCACTGATAGTCGATGGCATCTATTTTTACCAATCCAGCTATGGGCTGGATGAAAGGTCAACTGTCACCTTCCAGATCATGGATCCCTCGGGAAGGGTCGCGGCCCCTGACATTACTGTTGCGTCAGGTCAGCCGTTCAACGTGCCAGGGGACCCATCAAGCTATGCGATCATGGAGATATTCCCATCCTACATGGACGGGCAGCCGGCAGTCAGGATGAGCCAGGCCATGGGAGGCGGCAGGCGTGAATTCTACCTTGCCCAGGCCGCACCCGATCTTGACAGGAGAAGGGGAGGGCCGATCTTCTTCCGACTCAAGGAGGCCGACATACTACAGTATACAGGGCTTCAGGTCGCCTGGGATCCCGGAGTGCCCATGGTGTGGGTGGCATGCACGGTTATGATGATAGGCCTTTACATCACTTTCTTTGTACCGCACCGGAGAGTGTGGATAAGGGTCGACTCCGACCCGGAAAATACGGCAGTGCTCGTCGCCGGTACAATCAACAGGAACCCGGTGACGTTCGAAAGAGAGTTCGAGGAGCTTCTGTCGGACCTGAAGAGCGCGATGAAAAAAACAAGGGAGAAGAAGAGGTAGACGTAACGGCGTAGCGGCGTAACGGTGTAACGGCGCAGGATCATATATAATGAAACCTATATTCATTGTTGGCATTAATACATAAGTAAACCGGGAGAAATAGAAATGGACAGCTCAACACTTTTCGGTATAGCCACCTTCGCTTATCTATTCGCTACCTTCTTCTACATAGGCTATCTGGCTTTCAAGGGCCGGATCGTGGGGAACCTTGCCACGGGCATGGTGTATCTGGGAATTGTAGTTCAGGGTGCGGCAACCGGATTGCGTTGGGTCGAGTCATACAGGATGGAGATCGGCCATGCACCCCTGTCCAATATGTATGAATCCCTGGCGTTTTTCGCCTGGTGCATAATGCTCGCCTACGTAGTTGTGGAGTGGAAATTCAAACTGAAAGCCGTGGGCGCTTTTGTTGCCCCTTTAGCATTTATTGCCCTTGCCGCAAACGCACTGCTCTTTCCCGAGGATATCCAGCCTCTCGTTCCGGCTCTGCAGAGCAACTGGCTTATCGCCCATGTTGTCACCTCTTTCGTCGCCTATGGAGCCTTTGCCGTATCCTTTGGCGTCTCATTGATGTACCTGTTCAAACTGAGGACGGAAAAAAAGAGCAGTGGTGAACCAGTTCTTTCCTGGATCCCCGATCTTAAGATCCTTGACGAGATCAACTACAAATCCATCGCCGTGGGCTTTCCGCTCCTGTCACTGGGAATAATTACAGGCGCCGCCTGGGCCAACTACGCATGGGGTACATACTGGAGCTGGGATCCGAAGGAGACATGGTCTCTCATTACCTGGCTCATCTACGCAGCCTATCTGCATGCCAGGTTTACGAGGGGTTGGCAGGGTACAAGGGCCGCGGTCCTCTCCATCATCGGTTTCGCGGCAGTTATCTTTACCTACTTCGGTGTAAACTTTTTGTTGTCTGGCCTCCATAGTTATACGTAGGTGCCGGTCCCAAGACTCAGGACCCATGACCCACGAGTGTTGATTCAAAATCCGGAATTCAGAATCCAGAAGTCGGAAGACAGAAAAATAAACTATTGATTACCAAAATGAGTCTACATAATGTATCTTAACTTCTGAATTCTGACTCCTGTCTTCCATTTCACCCCCTCGTTGTTAAAGTGGTGAAAAACGTATTTCCCACTAATATGTGTTCTTTTTATTGACAGCAACCAACAAAGCTAATAGTATGGCTGCGGTTGTTCTGTCCAATGTATTGTGAAAAAAAGCTCGAGGCCTTTTTCACCTTGTCTAAATAGTTGGAGGGGCGGTTTGAAGCGTGTCAGGCAAGTTCTTGGTTTGATTCTTCCCATTTCAATAGCAATTCTTATTCTTATTTCAGTTCCGGCCTTTGCAGAGGATTGTTCCACTGCGAAATGCCACCCGAGTATGGGAAAAGATAAATTTATACACGTTCCTGTTGCAGTAGGACAGTGTACCGTTTGCCATACGGGTGAAAATGCGAACCACCCCACCAAGAGAACAAAGGGCAGCGACTTCAAGCTCCGGGCAAAGGGTAAGGAACTGTGCTTCCTCTGTCACGATCGGAACGACAAGGCTGCTGTAGTGCATGGCCCCATCGCAAAAGGTTCCTGTACCGGCTGTCACGACCCCCATCAATCCAACACTGAAAAGCAGCTAAAAAAGGAAACCACCAGTCTGCTGTGTTTCTCATGTCACGAGGATAACAAGACCAACAGAAAAGTAGTTCACGGCCCTGTGGCCGCAGGCGACTGTAGCATCTGTCACAATCCCCACTCTTCGAATTTCAAGGGGATGGTTGAGTTCCAGGGTTCGGAGCTGTGTTTCCTCTGCCACCTGGACAGGCAGGCCCAGTTCGAACTGAAGTACAAGCACGAGCCGGCTGCCAAGGATTGTGCTCTGTGTCACGACCCCCATTCTACTGATTACAGCTACATGCTGAAGGGGGAAGGCCAGGACCTTTGCTATAACTGCCACAAGGATATAGAAAAGCTTATGGGTGACTCAAAGGTAACCCATGGAGCTCTCGAAAAGGGTGTGTGTACGGTGTGCCACACGGCCCACGCATCCGATTATCCCCGCCAGTTAAAAGCGGGTGCCAAACAGATCTGCTACACGTGCCACAAGGAATTGGGGATAAAAGTCAAAAAGGCGGAGTTTGTCCATGGGCCTGTAAAACAGGATGATTGTTACGCTTGCCACAACCCCCACGGCTCAGGATATGCGAAGGTTCTCAAAAAGGCGTTTCCTTCCGAATTCTACATTCCCTACGCTACGGAAAACTACGCTATGTGTTTCGACTGTCACAACCGGGATATTTCCGTTGACCAATTTACAACAACCCTTACCGGTTTCAGGAACGGCGACCAGAATCTGCATTTCCTGCATGTGAACCGCGAAAAGGGAAGGTCCTGCAAGGCCTGTCACGAAGTCCATGCCGGTTCTCAGGCAAAACACATCAGGAAAGAGGTTCCCTTCGGCAAGATGTGGATGCTACCGGTCAACTACACACAGACCAAAAATGGGGGCAGCTGTGTAGTTGGATGTCACAAGCCCAAGGAATACAACAGGGTGAATCCAGCCAAGTACTGATGTCTGCGCACGTAAAGGGGGGGAAATGAGATCAGCCGGACCAGCGAATGGTCACTTCTCGTGGATGGGTACGAGGAGAGGGAAGAGTTTAAGATAAAAATCGCCAGGAAGGAAATAGATAGCAATCCGTCTACCATTCAGGAGATACAGGATGAAAAGAGCACCCATAATGATTTTAGTGTTCATCAGCAACGTATTTGCGGCCGGGCAGGTTTTTGGCGCCGGTGCTACATTCAAGCTCCTGGCTCCTGCTGAGGAGATGTTCATCAGTCAATCAAAGGTCCTTATCATAGCCGAAATCAAAGGCAATACTAATGCCAAAAGAGTTGAAATTCTGGATAATGGTAAAACAGCGGGATACGCGGAACTAAAAAACAATACCATGGTCTACATGGCAACTCTGACGGAGGGAAGACACGAACTGGTTCTAGCTGCTCCAGGTGTCAGAAGACAGCAGATAAGAGTCTTTTTCGGAAAGCTGGATGATTACAGTTATCATGTGGAGTTGGACCTGGATTACTGTGAGACATGTCACTCTCAGGCTTCCAGGAGTATCTACAAAGGGGCCTTTTCCCAAACAGGGCTGTGCGTGGAATGTCACGATCCTGTTGATGAAGGAAAACTCGTCCATGGTCCCGTGGCTGCCGGCGCATGCACACCGTGCCATGACCCTCATGGCTCCAGGAACGACAATTTTCTGGTCGCTGCCGGAAGGCAGCTGTGTCTGAACTGTCACAGCCAAAATTTCAGTCAGAACCACACTGAAAACAGACGGAACGCAAAATGTGTAAAATGCCATGATCCTCACAGTTCCAAGAAGGCTTATCTTCTCCGGTGACAGCATTCGCGGTTAACCCCTCTGTAACAGACATTAATAAACTTCGTAGCTTTACTATGTGTCCAATAAGCGTGAGCGTTTTTCACTTTAAACTTGATGAACTGGGAAATTCCATTTTGAAGAGGAAAAAGGTAAGCTCCATTATGGAAAGAATGAAACTGATGATGGAGAAGAAAGAGCAATAATGACAATCGCGAAGAACATACTGAAGTTTGCAGTGGTAGCGGTTGCCCTCGTTTCCTTCTACGTGGGCGTTGTAGGCGGGGAGTGGGCGGAAACGATGTTCAACGCCACACTGCTTTGACTGTCCTGCATCGGAGTCGGGTGACTCTGTCGTTTGGGTAAGGGTGTCAGGGAGTATGGGAGTGTGGGGGTGATTGATACGTAACGGAGTAACGGCGTTTCGGCGTATGGGCGTTTACTCCCCTCCCCAGGCGGGAGGAATAATGTGGTGATACTTTTTTTTGCCCAGGGCCTATAGCCTAAAGCCTATAGCCGGGTTCTACTAATTACCAATCACCAATCACTAATCACGCGTTTCGCATTACGCATCACGAATTACGCACCACACATCGCGACTCGGAAGAAAAAATGTACAGACTACTCTTCAGGCGAATATTTCAATCCACCCTCGGTGTAGGTGTGTCCAACGCCTACGTCAAGGGATTTGTTCCACCCGGCACTCTCTGGCAGGGTCAGAGCAAGGGTTTCTGTGTTCCGGTACTTAACTGCTACGCCTGCCCCGCCTCACTCTTCGCCTGCCCCATCGGCACGCTCCAGCATTTTGTCATCATCCGGGCGGTGCCCTTCTATTTCCTGGGCCTCTTCGCGACTATCAGCATGGCTGTCGGGAGGATGGCGTGCGGGACACTGTGTCCCTTCGGTTATTTACAGGATATCCTGTACAAGATACGCTCCTTCAAGATAAGAATTCCGCAGTGGATGACCTATCTCAAATATGCCGCGCTCGTCGGACTTGTCTTTATCATTCCGTACTATACTCTTCAGCCGTGGTTTTCCAAGCTCTGTCCCGTGGGCACCCTGACAGGAGGGCTCCCTTGGGTAACCATCAATACAGAGATCAGGATGATGATCAGGGAGCTCTTCTGGGTTAAGATCGCAATATTGCTGACTGTGGTTGTGCTCTCCGCTCTTGCCAAGAGGCCGTTTTGTAGAACGACATGTCCCCTGGGCGCCATCTACTCCCTGTTTAACAGGGTCAGCATCATGAGACTCGCGTGGCATGAGCAGGCCTGTTCTCACTGTGATAAATGCACGCGAATATGCCCCATGGATATATCGATATACAAGGACGCCAATAACCATAACTGCATCAGATGTTTTGACTGCACCCAGTGCCCTGCCGTTACTATCACACATGCCTTCAGCAAGCTGGAGATTCCCGCCTCTGAGCCCACTCTTGACCCTGTGCCAGATCTGACCACAGGCTGATTCAGGTGACCTGGAGTATGAAGTTTCAGGTTTCCCTTCGACTTTGCTCAGGACCGTGAGCTTGTCGAACGGTTGAACGTTGGATGCAGTTGATCATTCACTTCCCCCAATTCAGGTTCCTGCAGCAGATCCTCCACGACGAAGGGCACTTCATCCTCACCAGAAGGAAAATCACCCATATGTGAATATTTCACCTTTCCATCTCAGCCAACTATGACTTTCAGCGGGATAGGACCCACACCACAAACCGTTGTCGCCACATTGAGGTCTTCATCATTAAGGATCGGATAGTTTGTCTCGTATTTTTTTACAGTCCTTGCTATTTCCACGTTGTCCCCCGACTGAAGGGTAATTGCCAGCAGTTCAAAGCCCTTCTCCCTGAAGCGGTTGTAGGTCTTTAGCAGGTGGGGGATCTCCTTTTTACAAATGTCGCACCACGTAGCCCAGAACTCCAGCATCACGACTTTCTTGCCGAAATTATCCGAAAGGGTGATCTCATATCCATCGATGGTTTTCAGGGTAATATCGGGTGCCTTCTGACCGATCTTTATCTTCATCGCCGTACTCTGGGCCTCTGAAACCCCCTGAAAACAGAGAGTGGTACTGGGCAGGGTCAGGAAAAAGATCATGGCTATTAGAGTAAACTTCTTCTTCATCGCAGGCTCCCTCTATACAAAATTCTACAGACGCTTACTGTAGAATTTTAGAAAGATAAGAGCGGCTTGGAGAAGAAACGCTGGTCGGTGCATTGCGGGGGACAATGATAGGGTCGTAAAAAGTCCATCCATGGCTTTTTACTCCGCGGAAAGCGAAAAGTGTCATTTTCACTTTCCTCACAAATCATTGATTTGCAGTGCAAGTCATTGATTTGGGCGCCCCTCAGTGGGCGCGTTGGTGACTTTTTACAAAGTCATCAACAACAGACCTACTCCGCAAGGAGCTTCTCTATTATCTGGATAGTTTCAGGTTCTATTTCCGGTTCATATCCCTCGTGATGGTACCTGACCGTACCGTCCTTTGCCACCGTGATAGTCAATGGGGCAGCTACCATCTCGAATGCATCCACAAGGGAAAAATCATGGTCAACGATCAGAGGATAGGACACTTTAAGGGGAAGCTGGGGCAGGAACTTCTTGAGGAGAGTCCCGTCGACACCATCGGTGTTCACACCCAGGATGACCAGACCCGTGCCGTTGTATTCATTGTGGAGCCTTTCGAGGAAGTGCATCTCCTCGATGCAGGCCTGACACCTGAGGCCCCAGAAATTGATAAGCACTACAGAGCTTCCGCGGTAATCTGAAAGCTTCGTTTTCTCTCCGTCAATCGTAACAAACACAACATCCGGTGCCGCCTGGTACTGCAGCTCAACCGGAGTCTTGCCTGTAGTGGAACATCCGGAGACAATAAATACGGTCAAAGCAAAAAGCGTGATACAAACCCTATTCAGGTTCATGCTTCCAGTCAGCATTACCTCTCTCCTTTAGATGTTGTGCAATAGTTCCTCGTAAACTGACATGGGAGCCTCCCTCGTAAACCTCTCTCTCTTAACCAATAACATATGCAGTGTCAATGAATTCATAGACCCGCAATCCTTTGAACACAGGCTTCCTAGAAGCCACGACCAGGAACCGCTCCGCGACCGACTCGGATTTCGGGTGTAGTTTCCCGCTAAATCCGGTAAACAATACAAAAGGTTATTATAAGTCATGTAATGAAACGTTTTATTGTTAACCCCAGAATTGCTTGTTCAATAATCATTAGCGATTCTGAGGTCTTGACCACTAATTAACAAATATGTAAAAGTCACCGTGTTTGAATTAGTTCCAAGTTCCAGGCTCCAGGTTCCAAGCCAACACAGGAAAAGGGAAACATGGATCTATCAATCGTCATCCCCGCATATAACGAAGCGACCAACCTGCCGGACCTCATAGGTCAGATCCATGATGTGCTGGGCGGCCTCGAACTGGAATATGAAATCGTGGTCGTTGATGACGCATCCTCTGATAACACCGCTCAAGTAGCCATAGATGCAGGTGCCAGAGTGATCTCACATCCATACAACATGGGCAACGGAGCCGCTGTTAAAACAGGGATCCGGGGCGCAACAGGAGAGGTTATTGTGCTGATGGATGGTGATGGTCAGCACAAACCAGAGGACATTCCAGGACTTCTTGATGCAGCTGAAGAGTACGACCTGGTCGTTGGAGCAAGGACCGCAAAGAGCCATGCGGGATTCCACAGGCTTACTGCCAATAAAATCTACAATTGGCTGGCATCCTACGTAACTAAATTCAGGATAAAAGATCTCACATCCGGTTTCAGGGCTGTTAACCGCAAAGCAGCTCTCAGATACCTGTATCTTCTTCCAAATACATTTTCTTATCCTACCACGATGACGATGGCTTTTTTAAGGTCGGGATTAAGTGTAAAATTTATCTCTATTGAAGCTGCCCCCAGGAGAAAGGGTTCCAAAAGCAAAATTCGCCTTTTCAGTGACGGGGCAAGATTCTTACTCATCATCACAAAGATCGCCACTCTTTATTCGCCCTTAAGAGTTTTTCTACCTCTGGGTGCAGCACTCTTTCTCACAGGTTCAGGATATTATATATATACCTTTCTCACCATGCACCGTTTTACCAATATGTCCATGCTCCTGTTCATGTCCTCTATTATCATCTTTATGCTGGGACTGGTGTCTGAACAGATAAGCCAGATCAGGATGGATCGTACAGAAGATGACAACTAAGAGTAGAAGTCTGAAATGACCCATCAACAGGAAAACTCCATAGAGAAAAAGAGCTTTCCAACTATCAAAGTCGCCCTCATTTTCCTGACATTTTTTGCATTATTCCTCAGGGCAGCATACATACAAAATACAGTAGTAATTGCACCTATAAGAGCGGACGCAAAACAATATGTAGTTTACGCCATCAATCTTATTAATCACGGAACATTCTCTCAGGAATACATGGTTCAGAACCCTCGGCCTGACTCCTTCCGTTCACCTGGCTATCCATTATTTATTAGCGCTATCCTGCTTACGACAGGGGACAAATATTACAAGGCAGTACAGTATTGTCAGGTGTTTCTGGGAGCACTGATGGTTCCACTCACCTTCCTCTTTGGAAGGTTTATTATGTCCGAGTCGGCAGCCCTGGTTGGGGCCTGCCTGGTTGCCTTAAGTCCCCATCTTGTCTCAAGCACAAGTTACGTACTAACCGAAACCTTATTTGGGACGGTTTTTCTCGCGGGAGCATTTTTTTTAAGTTTAGCTCTGGAAAAATCCCGCCTCAGTATCTTCGTCCTCTCGGGAATCTTTTTCGGATACGCCTACCTGGTAAACGAAACCCTGTTTTTCCTGCCCTGGTTTTTGTGTCTGGCGATCCTCTACTTTTCATCCAATCCTGAAAAGACAAACATTTTAAAAAGTTTGACAGCGGGTCCTTTTTTCAGAGGATTAGTTGTGGTTCTAGTTATCTTCAGCACCTTCTCGGGCGCCTGGATTATGCGGAACAGGATCAGTGTGGGATCTGGACCAATGAGTTCCAAACAGCGCGCGCTTAACACGCTCACCCACGGGACCTACCCTGGTTTTATCTACAAGGATCCACGATACAGGTACTTTCCCTATCGTGAGGATCCCGAAGCAAAAGAGTTCGCGGAATCAACCTCCAGCTTTATCAGGATATTCTCCCGCAGGTTCAGGGAAAAACCCCTAAGGTATTTATCTTGGTACATACTGGAAAAACCCTACTACCTGTGGAGCTGGAATATCCTTCAGGGCGAGGGCGATGTCTATATCTACCCCGTGAATAAATCCCTTTATAGAGCCAGTCGACCCGCAAATCTGACGAGAATTATCATGAAAGGTCTTCATCCCGTTATCCTTATTCTTACCCTTATTGGATTTTTCCTCTCGGCCAAACTGTGGTTTTTCAAGGGCCCCAGGCCCACAATCCCTCACCTTATTGTGCTTGCGCCCATACTTTACTTTACTCTTCTGTATACTGTTTTCGTATCGTGGCCGAGGTATTCTGTGCCACTAAGGCCATTCCTTTACCTTTTTTCAATTTGGACGGCTCAAACGCTCATGGGGATGATGCGTAATAATGAGGGAACCATAGAGACGAATTCGACATGACCCATGAAAAACTCACAACTAACCGAATTCCTGTTAATATCTGGATGAATCCGGAAATCTTTATTAACCAGGGGGGCTGATCAAGATGACAACACCAAATACTTTTCCGGAAAATTTCACTCTCAGCATAGTGATCCCGGCCTACAATGAGGCTGAAACCATTAACCAACTACTTGATGCCGTCAAGGCAACTCCATACCGCAAAGAGATCATCGTTGTTGACGACTGCTCCTCTGACGGCACGAGGGAGCTACTTCAGGGATTAGACCACAGTGAGATAAGCGTCTATTTCCATGAGAAAAATCAGGGAAAAGGAGCAGCCCTCAGAACTGGTTTTTCAAAAACCTCCGGAGACATAGTCCTCATCCAGGATGCTGACCTGGAATACGATCCTGCAGAGTATCCAATCCTCCTGAAACCGATCCTCGACGGCAGGGCGGATGTGGTATACGGATCCCGGTTCGCGGGCCACGGCGCTCATCGGGTACTGTACTTCTGGCATTATGTCGGTAACAGGTTCCTGACATTCCTTTCCAATATTTTCACAAACATAAACCTTACCGACATGGAGACCTGCTACAAAGTCTTCAGAAAAGAGGCTTTGGAGGGGATAGTCATCGAACAGAACAGATTCGGTTTCGAGCCCGAGATTACGGCCAAAATGGCAAAGAAAAAGCTTCGGATCTATGAAGTGCCCATATCCTATTATGGTCGTACATACGAAGAGGGCAAAAAGATCGGCTGGAGGGATGGGGTGCAGGCGATCTGGTGTATCCTGAAGTACAACCTCCTCAGATAATCGGTCCTTTTCGGTTATTCATTCCTTTTTGCAGCAACAGTCAGATAAAGTTAATCAATCCCTTGACCAGCCGTAATCGGTCATCCTTCTGCAAAGCCATCTTTGGCTCAAGTTCTGTCAACTCTAACATTTACCTTGACATCAAAGGACATATTGGGTATTAACGAGTAACTTTACTACTCATTACTTACTCATTCTGGGTATCCGTAATCATGCTAAAAGGTGTTATCACATCCAGGACAAAGGTCAATATTCTGGTCAAGCTTTTCCTTAACCCCAGGAACAGGGCATATCTGCGTGAACTGGCAACTGAATTCGGAGTTTCCACAAACTCGGTGAGGACGGAACTCAACAACCTGACGGAAAACGATATCCTCATCTCGGAAAAGGACGGCAGAAACGTCTTCTACCGGGCCAATGTCAAGCATCCCCTCTTTCCTGAACTTTCCTCCATGGTTCGTAAAATAACGGGAATCGACGAACTGGCCAAGTCGGTTATTGATCGCCTTGGTGACTTGGAGGCAATGTATCTGACGGGAGATTATGCTGAAGGGAAGGATTCGGGAATCATTGATATAGTGCTTATTGGAAATATCAACAGAGAACAGCTCGACGACGTCATCATGAAAACGGAGCGCTATATCAAGAGGAAAATAAGACCTCTGGTACTGGACAGCAGTGAATTCGAGAACCTGCTTGGGAGGGGAAGCTTCAGGACCGCCATGAAGCTCTGGGACAGCAAACAGAACCGTTTTGAAAAATAATCGGGATCTTTCATGTCACATCGATCGGGACAGCCTGTGCCTATGAAAAAAATAATGGTCTGGATAAACAGGGGTTTTCTAACAGCGGCAATGCTGTTCGCCGGCTGGTTCCTGATAAAGCAATACGACAGCATCAGGAAAATACTGGTTACAGCCGATATTTCAGGGCTGGTCCTTTCCTTTTCCATCCTTGTGCTCTTCGTGATAATCCAGGCCTTTCTCGGCGCCTCAGTGCTCCGCACGGTGGGCGGCGGGGCGCCGTACAGGATAACCCTGCCCATAATACTTACTTCACTGCTGGGCAAATATATTCCGGGAAAGATATGGGTCGTTACAATGCGCCTGACATCGCTGTCCCGTCACCGTATCTCCGCGGCTACGGTTATTGCGAGTTCTGTAATTGAACATGTCTTTGCTATTTCAACGGGCCTTCTTGTCTTTCTCCTTTCATCGTCGGACTTGGATTTTTCTCTCAGGACGCTGCCAACCACTGTTGCCGTCACCATCTTTATTCTGTTCATCCTTCTTCCCGAAAAAGTGCATACCCTGGTGAATCGCATCCTGGGGATCCTGCGCCATGAACCGCTGCCTACTTGGCCCTCACGGGGGCGGTCTTTCGGGTATACAGCCTGTTACACTGCAAACTGGCTGATCTTGGGGTTCGGAATATATATTCTCGCAGGGAGTCTTATACCAGAGCTGGGTTCACTGGATGTGGTCACTGTAAGTGGATTTTACGCCCTCTCAGTTATAGCTGGTTTTTTCGCGGTATTTGCCCCTGGTGGCATCGGAGTCAGAGAGGGTATCTTTGTTCTGGCCCTTCACCCGTATACCTCCGCTATGAATGCTGTTTTTGTCGCACTGACTATCCGCCTTGTATTGAGTATCGCTGAATTAACCGCGATCGGTACAGTTGCCACCCTTGCCAAGCCGAAGGGTTTATCATTCGATCCGGCAGTTGACTAGAAATTGTATACATGAAAGGGAGGTTACCAACTTGGATACTCTGAATTATACCAGGCCGAAACCGATAACCTTGAAAATGATGTAGCATAGTTAGTAACAGGAGCAGACATCGCCTGGCCGGCTGATAGAATATGCCTATTTGCATATGTCCCGTCCATTTTCTGCGAGGATAATCATAATACTTGCTGACTTTACAGCATTAATTATATCTATTTCAATAAACCAGGATTTTTAGCAGAACAGGACATCTAGTTTATTTTACGTGGTGAGTTTTATGAACAATAAATTTAACGCCAGTAAATATTGGGAAGAAAGATTATCAAATAAGTATGATCTATCTTCAGTTGGCTGGGAGAGTCTTGGTAAATATTATAATTATTGGTTGTATTTTATTAAGAAAAATTTATTTCACAGAACAATAAATGGGCTAAACATATCACCTTCTAAATCTAAGATACTTGATATTGGATCTGGAACAGGCTTTTATATTGACAGATGGATAGAAACTGGTGCCACACAAATAACCGGTTGCGATATAACAAAAACTGCGACAATTAACCTCAGAGACAAATATAATTTACTAAATTTCGACACTTTAGATATCGGAGCCCCTCTGAAAAACACCTTACTTGAAAACAAAAAGTTTGATTTAGTGTCTTGTTTCGACGTTTTATATCATATTGTTGAAGATGAATCATTTGACAAAGCTATATCAAATATATCTTCTCTTTTAAGTACTGAAGGTCTTTTTATCTTTACTGATACATTTTTGCGCCATGAAGAAATTAAATCCGAGCATGTTAAATGTAGAAAGCTTGAAGAATATCAAAGAATATTGGACGAAAATGGTTTTTTGATAATTTCCAGATTGCCAGCATCTATCCTTTCTTATCCTCCCACTGACACAAAAATCTCATTATTCTCGAATATTTGGTATGCTTTTACGCTACCAATTAGATTATTTAAACCATTAGGATTTATTTATGGTCTGATATTGGCTCCATTAGAAATTAATTTAACAAAGTATATAAAGGAAGGTCCTGGACTTGAAATAATGATATGCAAAAAGAAAAAACACGTTAATTCCATTCCGAAAAACACAGGAAATAGATAGTGGAAATCCAACAATTAATAACGATGGAACGTAAACCGAACCTGACTGTTTTCACTGGAACCAAGGCCATGTTCATCAAGCTGGTCCCCCTAGTCCTGGAGTTCAAGCAGAGGGGCTGGCCCTACCGGATTATCGACACAGGACAGCACGCTGAACTCGTTTCTCATATAATCGAGCAGTTCGGCCTGAGCAAACCAGACATCAGCCTGGACCCGGGACAGGAGGGAGTGTCGACCCTGACCGGGGGGATGAGGTGGATGCTACGTCTGTTCCTTTATCTTCTCCGCGGCAGGAACCGGTTGAAAGAAATTCTCTTCAAGGGTCAAGAGGGAATCGCTTTTATCCACGGTGACACCATGTCCACCCTGCTGTCCTGTCTCATCGCCAAGCGCGCCGGCCAAAAGGTGGTTCACGTTGAAGCAGGCCTGAGAAGTTTCAACTACCTGCACCCCTTCCCCGAGGAGATCTGCCGGGTCCTGACGATGAGGATGGCCGATCACCTCTTCGCCCCATCGAAGGGTGCCTTCGAAAATCTGCAGCGTATGGGGCTTTCCGGCAAATCGCACCTTCTGTCCGGAAACACGAACCTGGACACCATGGCCTTGACTATGAAGACTCCCCATGGACAGATACCCGAGTTACCGGATGGCTATAGCCTGGCAACCATTCACAGGGTGGAGACCATTTACAGCCGTAAGAGACTGCAGGCTGTGGTCGACACCCTCCTCGAGGCTCACATGAGGGCTCCTGTGATCTTCATCCAGCACCCGCCAACGGTTAAACGGCTGAGAAAATACGGCTTTGACCGGAAACTCGAGGATGCCGGGATTACCGGACTTCCTCTTCTGGACCACGCCCGGTTTCTCCGGGTTCTAAAAGAAGCCAAATTCGTTATCACAGATGGGGGCAGCATCCAGGAGGAGGCCTCCTACCTGGGCACCCCCTGCCTTCTGCTGCGAAAGACCACGGAGCGGGACGAAGGTCTCTGTGAAAACGTGATCCTGTCCAGGATGGACAGGGAGATCATTCTGGATTTCCTGGATAATTTCGAGGATTACAGAACCGAGGACAGATCTCAATCTGAGGTCAGCCCCAGTACCGAGATCGCGGATATAATAAATGGGTTCCGGTAAAAGCCCCTTCGCCTTCGCAACCCCCTTGAGCTTCGCTTCAGGGCCTTTTACCGGAACCCATGATGAATAAATATATACCAGGCCGGGCTTTTGGTGAATCACGAAGCGGAGCTGGCCTTACGCGTAGCCGAGTGATTACACCCAAAAACCCGGACTGATGAATACATTGTACCGATAACCTACCAACAATTGAGAGATGAACCGAAATATTGTCTTTATCTTGATTGAAATTGGAAAACACAGTATAATTATTGTTTGAATTAATCTTTCTTGTTGGACTCTAACTTATTGTAATTTAAGGGATATTTCTGGACACAAATAAATGAATTTTTTAACTTCCTTGAACAATCTTTCCACCAGACGTCAGGTCATTGCCGGCCTGATGGCCATCACTGCCGCGCTCTTGATCTTTTACTCCAACTCCTTTACAGCCGACTGGCACTACGACGATTTTCACCATATTAAAGAGAACATAAACATACGAAAATTCTCTAATATTCCTGTCTTTTTCAAAGACCCGACCACCTTCAGCAGAAACCCTGGAACAAATATGTACAGACCGCTGTTGATGACAACCCATGCTATCAACTACCAGTTGGGACTCCTTTCATCAAGGGACGGTTATAATGTCGTCTGGTATCACATTACGAATTTCCTCTTTCACCTTATCGCGTCAATAGCGGTCTTTTTCATAGTCAAGTATCTATTTACGCGCACCGTAAAGATAGAAGGCGTGAATCCCATTCTGACAGCTTCCTTCGCAGGGCTTCTTTTCGGTCTGCACACTATAAACACCGAAACTATTGTTTATCTTTCTTCAAGATCTTCGGTGATGTCGTCCATGTTCACTTTTTTAGCCCTTTTCCTCTACCTGAAGGCTACTGACAAGGCTACAACGCGCTATGGCCTCATAATCTTCTCCGGAGTTCTATACCTGTGCGGGTTGATGTCCAAAGAGATAGCGATCACTCTGCCAGCCATGCTCATATATTACGAGTTCCTTATCAACAAGGACTGGATGAAGGACAGGCCTAAAACAAACATCCTGATCACTCTTTTTTACAGAATGGTTCCGTATGGTTTAGCTGCAAGCGGTTACCTGTTTGCCAGGCACCTGACCAGGGGTGAAAACCTGATCAAGATCCTGGCCAAGAAGGGCGGAACCCAAGCTGCGAAAAACATGACATCCCAGTTGGCAACCCAGTCCAGGGTCTGGATCCACTACATTAAGGAGTGGCTGTGGCCCACCTCTCTGAGTATCGACAAACCCTTCAAGGTCAGCAGAAACTTCGTCGAATTCAAAGTAATCGTCTCTCTCATAATAATAGCTTTGATTATCTTCCTGGCCCTGAGGGTGCGTAAAAAGCATCCTCTGGTCACCTTCGGTATCCTGTGGTTCTTCACCGCCCTGCTACCCACTTCCCTGTTTCGTCTCAACATTGTAGCAAATGACCACCGCCTCTACCTGCCCGGCCTGGGCGCGACTCTCGTTTTCTGTTATATCGCGGCACTCCTGGCCAGACATTACTTTCAGCTGGGCGGTAAACGCCTGAAGATCTTTGCGACTATATGCATTGCAACTCTGCTGTTTATGGGCCTGGGTACATACAAACGCAATATGGCCTTCGCCACCGAAGAAACGATGTGGAAGGACGTGATACTCAAGGACAAGAGGTCCGTGCGGGGCTACAACAACCTGGGGATCTGGTACGAGCAGCAGGGTGAATTCGACAAGGCGATCAGGCATTATTCCAGGACCGTCCAGCTGGCGCCAATGTTCCCCAACCCCTATATCAACCTGGGCAACGTCTACCACAAGAAAAAGGACTTTGCAAAAGCTGAAAAATTCATGAAGAGGGCCCTCTCCCTCGACCCGAAGTCGGCCCTTGCGAGCTACAACCTGGGCAATATCCTGAGGGAGTCGGGCAAGACACACGATGCCGTAGGCTCATACAAAAGAGCCCTTCAGCTCAATCCCAGGTACATCGAGGCGGCAAACAACCTGGCGAATATCTACTTCAAAGGCCGAAATTTCTCTGAAGCCATCAAATATTATCGACAGGCACTATTCATCGACCCAACATTTGCCATGTCCTACTACAATATAGGTCTCGCCCAGTCGAACATGGGCAAGCCCCAGGATGCGATACAGTCATTTGAAAAGTTCATCTTCTACTGGAGGGGGGACAGGAAGTTCCTGGCAATTGCTCAGGGAAGAATCAACCAGTTACAGCAGATGCCCATCAACAGGAATCCACGGAAATAATAAAGGAGATCTTTATGTTTCTTCGAAATTGCCGAATATACCTCATTATAAGTGTCATTACTCTTTCCACTGTCACAATGATCGGAGTACAGTAAGAAGATGGGAGGGCAGATGGGAGATGGGGCTCTCAGGATGATCGCCGACAACCTCCGCGGCAATCTTGATCAGGACGCGATCCTGGCAAGGCTTTACGGCGCGACATTCGCGATCCTCCACAAAGGAGTAAATTCAGAGGACGTTCTAGGATCCATCCAGGCAGTGGGTGAGAATGTGCGAAACCTTGACGTTGAGGGGGCCACTGGCCTCGCCGCAGTTGGATTTCAGCCCAGATATTGCGAAGGTGAAGGGGCATTTAACGGAACCCATTCATTATATATGGACCACTAACTAATTTGGAGATGACCCATCTTTGCTTATACGCAGTTTTGTTCACATAGATTACTGACTAGGAGCTCGCCGCAGGCCACAGGCGGACAACTGGATATAGGATCATGAGAACTCCCCGCCTGAGACCGACAGGCTACATTACCCTGTTTATCCTGCTGCTTGCCATTTTGCTTCTCGCCATAATTCTGGCCTCCCTGGGACAGCGCAGCCTGAAAAGGGAAAAATCCCTCCTGCTGGATCTCAAAAGGAGACAGGCAACCCTCATGGTAAGGTCTATCTCCTCTGCTGCCCGCATCAGCACGATGATGCTGGAGTCAGGGGACCGCCATCTCATTCGTTTCGTAAATGACGCTGCCGAGTCAGAAGAGGTTGTTTTTGTCGCGCTTTACGATAACTCCGGCCGTTTTCTCACAGGAAGCCATCGTTTCATTCCCGATGTTCACGGACTTTCACTGAGGGAGTTTAACAACAGGCTGGCAGGTGTGGATGAATCCTACGCCCTGGAGGAACTGCCCGAACTGGGCAGGATGTTCCTTTTTGTAAGCCGGTTCAATCCTCTGGATAGTTCCTGGATACACCTCAGGATGCTGGAGATCCCCTCAATACCGGGAGTGACCGAAGAATCCGAGGAAACTGAACATGGTTACTATGTACTGATAGGAATGGACACTACAGACCTTGATGAAGCTGTTGAGGAGAGCACAAAACAGCTTCTGCTCAATGGCTTCATGCTTTTGCTTCTTGGTACGATAGGATTTTACTTCCTGATAGTGTTGCAGGGCTACTTCACGGCACGCAAAGCCCTGGCCGATGTACAGCAATATACTGTGGATGTTATCGACGGGATGGCCGAGGGACTTGTGAGCATAGACAATGAGGGTATTATCAGGACCGTTAATCCGGAAGCTGAGAGAATGCTCGACGTGAAATTAAAAGAGATCGCAGGAAAGCACTGGAGCGATTTCTTCAGTGAAGATCGATGGGAGAATATGAGCGTTCTCCTGGCCAGGGGAACGCCCTTTTACGATCAGGAAATGCTGGCGCCTGACAAAGATGGGTCTCATCTGGCCGCGACGATGATCCCTGTCAGGAGTCAGGTAGGGGGCGGAGGATCGGTCCTTTTCCTCAGAGACACAGGTGAGGTTAAACTGCTGGAGGCCGAGGTCAGACGGTCAGAAAGGCTGGCCGCTCTAGGCCGTCTCGTTGCAGGGATGGCACACGAGATCAGGAATCCTCTGAATTCCATACGCGGTTTCTCACAGCATCTGAGCCAACGCTTCGAGGAGGACAGCCAGGAGGGCCGTTCCATCAGTATCATAGTGAAGGAGGTAGACAGACTTAACCGGGTGATCACGGAACTGCTGGATTTTTCCCGTCCCCGTGAACCGGTACTTGAAGAACTCGATCTGAATGAGGTTGTAAGGTCGGCCGCCTCCCTGGTTGAAAGGGAATCTATCAGCCAGGGTGTAAAGGTGGTCGAGGAACTCCGGCCTGAAGGGCTTTTTATAAACGGGGATGAGGACAGCTTGAAGCAGCTTCTGATAAATCTCTTTCTCAACGCATTCCAGGCACTGGCGGAAGGTGGAGTTCTCATGATCACCACCTCTCTGGGCAAAGATCACGCTGAACTTGAGGTTTCCGATACGGGCACGGGCATCGCTGACGAAGACCTGGACAGTATTTTCGAGCCCTTTTTTACGAGAAAGGCGGAAGGTACAGGTCTTGGCCTTGCCATAGTTCATAGAATAGTTCAGGATCATGGAGGAGAGATAAGGGTTTCCTCTACTCCCGGCAGAGGAACGACTGTTGTGGTAAAATTCCCCAAGGTCTGATCACTTCGGAAAAAATCTCTGGAGGAAACAAGTTTTGGCAAGAGACGATCGCAAGGCTGCTCATAAAATACTCGTTGTTGATGATGAGGCTTCCCAGAGAGAGCTTCTTGAAATGGTTCTTGTTGAGGAAGGTTATGCAGTCGAGACAGCCGGCAGCGGTGAAGAAGCGGTAGAGAAAGTACAGAAGAACTTCTACAACATAGTTATTATGGACCTTAAGATGGCCGGGATCGGGGGCCTCGAAGCCCTGAAGCATATCAAGGAGATCTCTCAGGCCATTCAGGTCCTGATCGTCACTGCATATGCCAGTGTTGATTCGGCGGTGGATGCCATGCGATCGGGAGCCCTGAACTACCTGACTAAACCTGTGGATCTGGATGAGCTGAAGATCCTGGTGGAAAAAACCATGGAGGTATCGGACCTTGCCGTTGAAAACGAGTCCCTTCGAGCACAATTGACCAGCAGCCTGCAGATCAGCGATATTATTGGTAACAGCCCGAAAATAATGGAAATATTCGAAACAATAAAGCTGGTGGCGCCCACAGAGGCGACAGTGCTCATCCTCGGTGAGAGCGGGACAGGCAAGGAACTTGTGGCAGATGCTATTCATCATAACAGCCCCAGGGCATCAAATCCCCTGATTAAGGTGAACTGCGCGGCCCTCCCGGAATCCCTCCTCGAGAGCGAGCTGTTCGGACACGAAAAGGGATCTTTTACCGGCGCTGTTTCAAGGCGTGAGGGCAGGTTCAAACTCGCCGATAGCGGTTCACTCTTTCTGGACGAAATAGGCGAAATGAGCTTCACTCTTCAAGCGAAGCTGCTCAGAGTGATCCAGGACAAAACTTTTGAGAGGGTAGGAGGCACTGAGACTATTGCCGTGGATGTTCGACTTATAGTCGCGACCAACAAGGATCTGGATAATGAGGTTAAGGAAGGACGGTTCAGAGAAGATCTGTTCTACAGGCTGAACGTAATTCCTGTCACACTGCCCCCTCTACGGGAAAGGCGGGAGGACATCCCCGTGTTGGCCGAACATTTTCTCACTATTATTTCAGAGCGGAATAATAAAGGACTTCGTGGTTTTTCTTCGTCCACGATGGATCTCCTCACGAGAAATCAGTGGAAGGGTAACGTCAGAGAGCTTGAAAATGTTGTGGAAAGGGCTGTGATCATGGCTCGCGGAGAGCATATTCAACCAGAGGACCTGCCCGCCAACCTGCGCCAGGGTGAATCGGATGAGCCCATCGGAGTGACCCCTGGCAGGCCCCTGAGTGAGGTCGAAAAAGAGGCGATAATCAAAACACTGGAGTTGACCGGTGGTAACAGGACAGAGGCTGCGAAACTCCTCGGCATAGGCCGCAGAACCCTGCAGTACAAGCTCAAAGAGTATGGGCTATCATCCTCGGATGAGCAGGAATTGCGCAAATAATGTCAGTGCATGTTGCAGAATTTGCGCTGATTCTGTAAAATGAGAAAACTGACAATATTTTTTGCTTGTAAAAGTGTTTTATTTTTCAGTATCTTATGGTATGCTACGAACACAGTAGGGTATGGCATAAGAACTGCGTTACAATTTTGAAAGCAATGCGATAAACTTTTACAATTAATGTGGTAAACTACAGATTAAGGAGTACGGATACAGATAAACAATTATCAAGCCCCCAACTTCATCCGGCCTTTGGCCGGTTGAAGATGCACCCCCAATGCTCGGTCCTATACCGAGCCGACCCCTCATCGGCCCCCAACGATGAGGGGTCATTTTTTTTGGCCTCAAGCTATGCTTGTGGCCAAAAAAGTGCGTAGTCGAAGTATGAAGTCGAAGGGTACGGAAGTCACGGAGGAAACATAGGCTTGGGTTTTAGTACTCTTCCTCTCCCGTCAGGGGAGGGGATTAAACACCGACACGCCGTTACTCCGATACCTGTTTTTCTGCGGCCCCCTGCGGTCCGCCCGAATGGGCGGCCTGCGGCCCACTGCGTTAAAGGCTTTTGTCTCCTTATATAAAACCCAAAGCCCAGGTTTCCTCTGTGCTCTCTGTGCTCTGTGGTTCAAAGCCCTCTCTGTTTCGTGTTTATAAGTTTCAGTTTTTTCGTTAAGGTGTAACTCCATTATGGCCTGGTTTGTGCTGCCGAGGTAGATGGTGACCAGTTCTGGTATTAAACAGATGTTCAGTTCGACGCTATACGTTTTGACGCTGGTGATCCTCGTTTTTGCAGTCAGCTGCGCCGCGCGGGAAGTCAAAGACACCGAGGATTGGACCGGTGTGGAGGTGACCGGAAGGCTGATGGAGGCAGATGGAAGTCCGGTTTCAGGTGGGCATCTTTACGCCTACGAGTATGGCAGCAGCATTCTCGGGCCTTTTGTACTAAAACAATATGAAAAAACAGTATGAAAATAAAGTCTACTTCATAGGTGCAGGCCCAGGAGACCCGAAATATCTCACTCTTGAGGGGAGAGACGCTCTAAGGGAGTGTAATTTTGTCTTTGCCATGCCGCCCTATCCTGAAACCTTCGCTGATTTTCTGAAGGGAAAGGACCTTGCGGACCCTTTCGAATACGACTTTAAAAAGATCGATCAGGAAGTAAACAGACAGCTTGAGAACGGCCCGGTAGGTTTTATCATCCCAGGTGATATGACGGTCTTTTCCCCGTTCCTGCCATTGGTGGATTGGTTCGGCGAGCGGTCAAGGGTAATAGCCGGGGTCGGGATCCTGAATGCGGCTGCCTCCCTCCTTAAGAGAACTCTGGATATGACGTCCGTCAGCCACTGTGTTGTCCTTACGAGTCCCAAGCACATAGACCGCGATGGCGAAGAAGGGGAACTTGCCAGACTGGCAGCCCTGAGTGGGACTCTGGTACTTTATATGAACAACAGACCATTATCCCAACTGGTCAGCGAACTGGGAGACGGTTATGCACCCGAAACACCCGTAGCCGTGATTTACTGCATTGGGCTGCCGGAGAAAAAGGTCTACAGGGGTTCTGTCGCAACTATAGCCGATGTGGTGGGCGATGATGATATTTTCGGCCTTGAGTCAGGAGAACCGTCCATGGCCATAATCATTATAGGTGAAGTTCTGGTAGCCGAGTCTGATCCCAAATTCTGGGATAAACGGAAAAAGCAGTTTTGGGATAAGTAATAGTTGTTAGTTGTTGGTTGTTAGTAAATAAATTATTAATTTTACATATAACTATCAACTAACTGGTAAATGCCACGACATCGTAGACACTTTTATGTGCCACGACATCGTAGACACTTTCAGTATTGCATTTGGAAGTGTTACCGTAATTTGTATTTGAATTCATCAACTTGAACCTTATCTTGATAG